>Ga0131853_10011859_pt1 | contig 15946 bp, 7 predicted proteins | sample TergutLab28metaG_FD_92764 | JGI IMG/M metagenome (GOLD analysis project Ga0131853, IMG submission 92764) | Labiotermes labralis P1 segment gut microbial communities from Petit-Saut dam, French Guiana - Lab288 P1 (version 2) (version 2) | ecosystem: Host-associated > Arthropoda: Insects >...
AAGTACAGATATTAACATTACAGAAACCACATATTCCTGCCAGTTTTAATATGTATTTGGTAATCAATAAGTGTGTAACAGCTGTCAAAGTTTGAAACTTCTCTGGCCATTATCTCCGTAACCATTCAACTTTGGACATGGGTGTTTTGGGTTATATCGGTATACTTTAACATAAGGAACACCCTCCCGAAGTCTGGCACATTCCTCCTGGGACACCCTGTATATATGTGTGTGTGTGTTTGTGTGTGTGTATTTGAAGGTCAGTTATCTGGTTGCGCTGACAGACATATGGTGCGCAGTGTGCGTATTGAGTGGCTACTCTTTTTTGTGCATTTCATCGATATATTGTCCCTGATAGTTCTTTATTTATGTTGAACTTAAAAGGGAAATTCTAGTTACTATAGCGTCACGCCATAATGTCATTATGTCTGCATATTTGTCATGAATAAATATCCTGTGTCCCTTTTTAGGTGCGTTGGCAAAATTGTGATAAGCGCCTGTTAGCTTCATCATGTCTGTCCGCCCGTCCTCATGGAACACCTCGACTGCCACTGGACGGATTTTCATTACATTTTGTATTTGATTATTTTGCTAAAATCTGTCAATGTTCAAGTTTCATTATTATCTGATAAGAATAAAGGGCACTGTAATTGTATACCAATATACACCTTTGATCATATCTCGCGAAGTTCTTCTTATAATGAAAAAAATTGTTTCAGACAAATGTAGAGAATATGAAAAACGCACATTTTATTTTCAGTAACTTTTCTTTATTTCCGAAATTCATGCCGTTTATGAGATAATGTGGAAAAATGTTCTAGAGCCGGACAGGCCGCAGATGTGGAGCGTGCGCATTGCATGCTGGATAACTAAGGCTACAGACGCACACTCAGAATTTGTATTACGTAGTGTTTTTCAACAATAACATTGTTACGCCAACGCTCCTCAGTATTACATCTGTACGTATTTTGCGTGTTTTCTTCTATGATCCTGCGACTTAGCGTTAATTCTTAATGACTCTTGAAAATTTCCCGCGAAAGCGGCATGGTACTTTTGGAACCGGGTTTGTCAAGAGGATGTGCGATTACTATTTGCTTTAGACAACAGAAAAATATCTCTGGAATTTAATTTAATAATTTTCCAACAAGATGCGACTTATTCAGTTTATTACATTTCTGTAGGCAGCTCTAAATGTTTCGTGTGTTGACACCCATCATCAGGAGCTCGTACAGCTGTAATTACAGCTTCTGGTATTGATTAACTGCAATGAGTAAAATACGCTGCTATTAATACTAATGTACATTATACATTAGTATTAATAGCAGCATATTTTACTCATTGCAGTTAATCAATACTAGAAGCTGCAATTACAGCTGTACAAGCTCCTGATGATGGGTGTCAACACCCGAAACATGTAGAGCTGCGTACAGAAATGTAATAAACTGAATAAGTCGCATCTTGTTGGAAAACTATTAAATTCGATTCACGATGCACGGACCCTTGTATATAAAATTTATATAAAATAAAAATATCTAGAATTTATTTCTATTTGTGTATTTATATATAAATTCAGTTCGCTCGATTCGATAGCGTGGTTCCCTCTCATGTTTCTTAAATGTGGGCGTAAGTGTGAGTGATGAAGGGAGGGAGCTGGAGGAAGAAGAATTCGTTACCTCCTTCAAAACAATACCTACATTCGTCCTGAAAAGACATTCGAATTGTAACGAGAATCTTAGCTTTTATTCGAACGAGTACTTCAGGGAAAGTTAGTTGGGATTTTGGTCACGGAGTTGCTTAGCGTTTGTTTGAGTAATTTATTACTTTGTCTTAAGAGGTAAGGTTATTTAACATCAAAGGTGCCATCGGCTTTGAAACTGGATGTACGCGGCCATGGCTTATTTCATTTTTCATCGAAAGACAAACACTTCATCGCGGGTACTTTGGCATAGAGTGACAGGTAATATCTCGCGAAGTACCGGTCACACGCATAATCGTCTAGAGAAGCTTGTGTAAAACTTATACTATATATATATATATATATATATATATGTATATATATGTATTCATTCGGAACCGAGAATAGGAATGGAAAATATATCAGAATTAAATGAAAGAATATAATTTTATACCGAAACGTTTTCACTTGTAATGCTCCATCCTCCTCTCTGTGTTGTGTCGATTTGATAGGTAAAGTGCATTATTTCTCCCCGTTTCTTACCAAACCCCAGTCTAAACGTCTTCGCGGCAAGGCTTTGTAGAGCACACAGTCGAAAAGAGAGCGAGTTGTTTCCGTGTGAATGACAAAGTTGGTTTTTGAGTCCTGTGATCGAAGTATTCTCGCACAATGTTCTTCTGAACATGTTTCAGAAAACGCGGATGTAGATGTACCGTCATAGTCGTGTGAAGCTTGTCTTGGTGATTGATTCGAGGGTTCGATCTAGGAACCTCCACCGTGAAAGGAATAAAGTATTTTGGCCAGCATCAGCTTTAGGCTAAAGCACTGAAGGAAACAGCCACTTTTCGAAGCGACGTCGGAACATTGCCCGTTGAGTGTCTGTGGTCCCTGAATATTGTGACGTATAGTGTGCCTGTTTACTCCGGTCCTTGTGTGCTGCACATTTTAATAACCGCCTAGGAATTGTGACCGGCAAACAACGCCTGTTCTAAAAGTGTCACCCGGAACTGGGAGGATGTACCACACATTCCGGAAATACTCGTAAAGCATTTACATCTTAACGAGCCACAGGCGAGATGGCAGGAACTTAACGCACATTTATATTGTTTAGTTCGGAATTCAGACTAAGAGCTTTACCTGGAAGTATAAAAATATTTACTATTATCTTTATCTTGTGTGGGCAACTGTGTGAGACACTAATAAAGAGAATGGTATAGAAGTAAACGGAGAGGAAATTTGCCCAGATGGTGGCCTTGTGGGTTGTGACAACGTTTAATCTTGTAGGAAGGTATCAGCGTTGCGGTGGGACACGCTGCTTCCATCTTCGCGGTAGAAATGAGTAGCGGGATAATACATCCAGGTTGGTTAGAGAGGTTGCATGGAAGTTGGTCACTCGGATCCTCGGTAGGAGGAAAGATGTTCCTTGCCAATAGCAACGGTGTCCAGGAAACGGGTTTTCCTGGGTAACTACGGGGAAGATAGCGGGATGTGAGGAAACGGCCCTCTTCGAGGACACGAAAGGGTCGTCATTAGAGGAATAGGGACTGTGAAACTGAAAAAAAGGCCCTGTTGTAGTCATTGCGGACGGGAAGTGTGAAAGATTGAGAATACTCCTTCTGAAGACCCAGGCATAGGAATATCATCCCAGGGGAAGTAACTTTTCCTTGGAGAGGGACTTCATAATTTCCGTCCGGAAGCGGATGAACGACTTGCACGATCTGCTGAGGAAGAAAACCAGGGTTGGCTGTGAATCCTTCAGATGCAAACGCATCCCAAACTTTAAAAAATGCTAGGAGAATTGTAGTGCACCTACATAACTTTCAAAAACGGTTCTTGCAATATACAGGGCTACTGCAAAAATAGGAAACATGGATTAAGCCCTAAGGGACCGGCGTTGTAACGGTTAAGGTTTAAAACTTAAATACACATTTTCTGTAATTTTGGCACGGTTGCGTTTCACTCTAACCGTAATATGTGGTGTGTTACCTTCGATGTGTACTTAGTTGAGGTGTTAGTCCATGCAGTAAGCTTTGTCCCATGTCTGCATGTCTTCAACAAAGCGTAATCACACCGTAATTATTGCAGTCTCATCATCACGACTTTCTGACGGATTAGAGTTTATATTTAATGGCTGTGTTACATCGGATTATACCTTTGGCTTTGGTTTTATCATAAAAGAGTACTTAAAACATTGTTGGTATATAGATCGACAGGCATGCACGCGCCCGCATGCCCTCACACGCGCAGGTTTTGCGTTTGTGTTACAACGAAATTCGGCTTTTCTGGAATCACGATTTGCGTGGGCTGTGTTAAGTGCCTTTTCGGTACAAGTTGCAGAATTAATTATGTGTACTCGCTTTGCAGATTGATACAAACATTTACCCATTATTATTTGTTGTCATTGGTCCTTGCTGTGAGTAGAAAATAAAATTTTTGCTATGGTGCTACACCCCAAATCGGGCCTAGACTTCTAGGTTTCTAGATCAAAAACAGGTAGACACACACAGCCGTTAGAAGTGCTCTGAACGAGTGATCAGCCCGTCGCTGAGGCCTCTACCCACACAACACTCAACACAGATGAACATCCATGCCCTCAGCGGGATTCGAACCCTCAGTACTAGTAATCTAGCGGCCGCAGATCTGTATCTTAGACTGGACGGCCACAGGGATTGGCAGACAGTAAGTTGTGAGGGAGATAAAAGCATTATAATATTTTATTAAATGTACTTAACTTTTTTCCCCCGTGGCCCTTCGCACCGATTCCGGGTCATGGGCGTCTCGTTGCGGGACGTAGCGTTCACATTCAAAGGACACATCACACTCAGTAGAACTCAGCTGGACGAGTGATCAGCCCGACGCAGAGACCTTACCTGACAACAAACAACATTCACAGGAGACAGACATCCATGCCTCCAGCGGGATTCGAACTGGCAGTCGTAGCAAGCGAGCGGCCGCAGACGCACGCCTAGACCGCGCGGCCCACTGGGATCGGCACTTTTACATAGCGCAATAAAATTTGCAGCTTTGTGAGCCGAAGTAAGCTGTAATTGACGCATACGTAATCGAGAGTAATTACACACAGCCACGTGAAACTGACTGCCCTTGAGACATGCAATGGCATACGGAATGAAAACTGTTTTAGAACTGTGTAGTTTGGAAGTAATGTTTTAGGGAATTGTCTGTTCTGCAGTTGTGAGTCACTATCATGCGCCACAGTAGTAGGCATTTAGTTTAGAGGAGGGATGTCAGGTCTGTACTGTCACAAAACAATACATAAAGACGCAGATGAATATTTATGCTTCGAAAGGAGATCGCAATCTCGACCCCAGCGTGTGCCTCTTACCCCGCTTAGCCACTAAGATCGACACCATTCCCACTTCAGTCATATCGTGTGTGGAGTAGAGGCAAGAAATTTCAGAACAAAGACGCCCATCCTTCTTTATGCCTTTTGATGAGTCGCCTTGCGGGTTGTCAGTCTTTCTCATTTCTTCTCAAGTAGTCGACTGCCATCTTGAAGGAAGTGTATCGCTTTAATTAAGGTGTCGTCACTGTTGTTGCTCGAATAATGGTTGTCAGTCATTGCCGGTTTCAAGCTATTAGACTCGCTGATGATGCGAACATAATGTTACCACCCAGAGTCGAAACGTTCCGCCGACTGTTGTCAGATTGTACTAGCGTTTTCAAGTAGTCGAAACGCGGTAACAAAAATATGAACATTTGCTGTGATATTGTTTTTGTGTTTCTGTTGTTTTATTTTCTGAACCCTGGATCGTCCAGCACATAGCCTAGACAGCGCTATTCCGGCTTCTTATTCGTACTTTGGAATTAATAAATGAGATAAGCTCTTGTGTTTTTCTTGGTTGACGACATGCCGTTGTGGTTAATAAGTATCAATACAGTGGGAGTACCGTTCAACATAACTGTTTTATTTTTAAAACAATACATATTGATTTTATTAAAGTGCAACAACATAAAAACGTACGTTGTTTTTATAAAATAGTTTTGTTTGTATTTTCATTGTGATAATGTATGATTTTCTTTCATCGCCCTTCTGCATTTACATAGGCCTAATGCATGTGTTTATCGTAAGCAACACATGTCACGTTAAGTACAAAGGGTTATTGATATGTAATGGAGTAATATTGTTAAAGAAGTAAATCCTGTGCACCCCCTGGTACCTGCTGTCGGGACACGGGAAATTTAAGACGTTAAGGATATTAGTTTTTGGTTTCGTAGCCATTCCTTCGTAATGTGGCAAATAAAGAGACTGCGTGGTACTATGCGGTATGTAGTATGTAGTTTGTCACTCACCCTTTTCTGCTAGTATGTCGACTGTTGGTATGACGAACGTTACTATGGTAGGTTTCTGCTTACTGGTCCCCAGCCCTGTCTGCTGGTGTGCCACGTGTTGGAGAATGACCGAAAGACTTCGAAAGGATTTTTTATATCAGTATTTAACCAACTTGATGCACAAAATTTGTTTCACAATAAGTTTTATTTCATGCCTCTACATGTTTCGAGCACAACTATAGGTGTGCGCGAAACATGTAGAGGCATGAAATGTGGTATCATCACATCTATAGGTGTGATGATACCAGAGGCTGTATAATGCAGTTTTGACCTCCTGATGTTGAACACATGTGCTCGAAACATGTAGAGGCATGGAATAAAACTTATTGTGAAACAAATTTTGTGCATCAAGTTGGTTAAATACTGAGATAAATATACTGAGATGCACGGTCAACAAAACGTCAACAAATTCGAAAGGATCGTTTGTGCTTACTGGTTTATATGAATGGTCCTGTTTCAGCATCGGAGACAGAAATTCAAATGAAACTACCTCCGTCACGTGGTTTGCATCCATTTAATTTTTAACAGCGGATTTCGCTGCCAGTAGGTTGTGGAATACCCTAAAGACCCGAGCAGTAAATTAAATTACACGTAATTGTTGTGTTTGAATGTGCATTAGTTAACTGTCATTAACTTAATTAAGTTTTCTGAAATGTTAGTGTTGTTTGGTAGTTGCACACAGTGCCTCATTGGTGTGTATATTTAGCTTTAATGTTCAAGGTGATAATGTGTAGATGGATCTTAACAGAATTCGCTGTGAAGAAATTTAATTTCACATTCTCTATTAGAAATATACTTATCATTTTCCGTATGTTTGGGAAACTAATATTTACGAAAGCAAGTGGAATAAAACAATTATTTTTCGCACTTAATTTTATCGATATTTAAACATTCTGGTCTTTGGGCTTTCTTTTACCGAATTTGTAATGTCAAAAGAATTTCTTGTGTAGGACCGAGCGCCTAGCCGACTGCTGTTACGCAACCCACGCACTGCGTGTATCGAGTTCCAGTTGCGTGTGGGTGGATGGGTTGGTGAGTTACGGTAAGCGCAAGACGCAACCTATGAATGTAGTCTAGCAGGTCGCTGGAAGCCGGGAAGGTGGCCTAGTAGAAAGCGAGGGTGCGCACAGAGACGCTTGTTTCAGGCGTGTCTTTCAAGCTGCTGTTTTCAGATACAGATCAGAAACTGCTAGTTGTTAGACGTGGCTGCTAGAACTATGTATTCAAGTAGTGGTAGTTACTGAGGAATTTGTGGGTAGCTGTGCATTGCTACAGGAATCACCTATGCGACAGCGTCAAGTGCATCCAGTCATTGTTGACAGAAATAATTTCGGACAGCATCATCGTCTGTATAAAAAGTTAAATTATCAAAGTCAGTTTTTCGAATATTTAAGAATGGAAATTGGAACATTGCTGGAATAAAGATGATTTTTATACAGCTTATTTTCCATTGTTACACCGGCTACTGTAAGGCCCAGACCTTCTCCCTTCTTCTGACACACACACACACACACTGTAGGACTGCTTGGATAAGTGATCAGCTCGTCGCAAGGCTTGGGATGACAAAACATACATAAAGGGACAAACATCCTTGCCCGTAGCGGGATTCGAGCCAGCGATCTCAACAGCCAGCGGCGAAGACCTTCGCCTCAACCCACTTGGCCGCTGGGACCGGCTTAAACCTGATTTACACTGTTTATTAAAATTACTACTTTTATTTATCCCTGATTCGATTTCTGACCACATTTTCACTATAACATATCTGTGATCACTGCATTGAATAAATCCTACTTAAGTGTTGTGCGCATGCATGATATCCGAGCCGGTCGCTTAAAGCCCTTAAAAATGAAGGACTTCATTCTTCCAGCGACTTTTGAGATAGCGAGCGACCGGACCTGTTTCGGCTCGGCTTCATCTTGAGCACTCCCATTTAAAATACAGTACACTCTTCCTGGCTTCCCTGCCAGGCGACTATCTAATCTACTAGCGACCAACTAGGCTCCGTCTTGCTCGCACCCATTGGTGAGAGCTTGTTGCAGTTCGAACAGCTTTCAGGTTTTGCTACATACAAGACAGGCAATGCACTGTGACGTCATTTTGTGGCGCATTCGCATAGCTAGTGGAATGCACAAAAGACGGGCTAGTACGTCCACTGTAGTGTATTCCTGCCGTAACTCCCGCGACAATATTGCATTCACTTAGTACTGTTGACCTCCATATGTCGCTGTGAACAGTGTTTTATGGCGATGTTATGTCGCCGGCAACAATAATACGTGCTTAGGTCTTCATGCAAAAGTGCCCGATAGTTTTGTCTGGTTTTACCCGAATGTGGATTCTCTTGACAGATCTTCATGAAAGCCTCCAATATCACATTTTAGGAAAATCCGTCGAGTGGGAGCCGAGCTAATGCTTGCGGACAGACAGACGTGACGATGCTCGTAGGCGCTTTTCGTGGTATGCGAACGCGTCTGAAACGCAGGCCCATATTAGCACTCTTCTTCATCGAGAGACTGAGAGACAGCGAGAGAAGGTCCTCTATAGTGTCCTTCTTGATGGGAATGTAATTGTGCAATTCGGTGAGTTCTTTGCAGAGATGAAATGTAAGCAACACATAATAGTGAAGTCGCGTCATCTGTCACGCACACGTTCGTGTTCTGAGCTAGATTACGATTATGCGAAGTTAGGGGGCATGAAAGCGGGAGGTTAACTTGCTAAGGACATAAACTTATGCTATCTTAGGACTAGTTTATTTGGACATTGCCCACAACGTTAGTAAAAAGAATGTTATTCGTGGAACACCAAATAAAATGTAAATCGTGGGATTATACACCTGGATAATTTACCTTTTGTGTTTAATAATTTCTGCGATCTTTTGGAGTTGGGCATGTATGGAGAGGAATTTTAATTTTGCGTGTATTATCTCTGCACCAAAACCAGCTTCATGGAGCAGGAGATGTTAGTCGCTGAACTATTCGAGAATATTCCTGCTTTTTATGGGGACTTTTCTTCACGGTATCGTGTGCTCTGCCAATTGAATCAGTTCCATAACCGCCTACCCTGCATCCTTGAGATGTATTTCACGTTATATGGTTCACTCTCCCAAGCGGTCTTTTCCCTTTCAGTTTTTCGGATAATATTTTGTATGCAGTTGTCGTCTCCTCTACTTCCTGTCTGTATCTTCCTCATTCATTACCTAGATATATAAGGCGAAAAGTACAAATCACGGAACTCATCTTAGGTCCAAAATTGGTCGTCAGTGCATTTGTGTCCAACACCCTCAAGCTTTGTTATGTCTCTTAGGATGATAAACCAAGTTTCACTTCCATGTGAAGTGACAGGCAGGTCGGAATTGTTGGCCTTCGTATTGGTGCAGCTGTAATCTTTCTTCTTACGGGATATAACGCCTCGTCACTGGGTGATTGGTGCCCGACGTTTCGAGATAGCTTAGTTGTCTCATCGTCAGGGGGTCAGCGTCCAGTCAAGAAACGTCTGGTATCTGTTACACAGTGACTCATAGGTGTATCCCAGAAGGACGAAGAAGACCTGAACACACAATGCTTTTAGCTTCATGCAGATTAATCTCCTGGGGTTTGGATACTGGGCGAAGGAGAGAGGCTGAAGTGAACGATAGCAAACATTATTCAAATTTAATTGGATGATACGTTCATGAATATAATTTTGATCTGTTACTGTCGCTTGAAAATGTTTGGGCTTGTCACATTTGGAAGGACTTTAACTGTATTTGTGTTGCATTATGATAGCGAAACATGAATGTGGGTCTGAGTCTACTTTTCTCTGCTTGTATGTAAACCATCCTCATTCCTAGCGCCTGATATGGTGTCGGGTCTATGTGTTTATATATGGCATTTATGCCTTGGCTCGCTAAATAACATCTTCGACATCCAAACGCCAGAACGGTTTCTGAAAACGTGAGGAAGAGGAACATACTTATGAAATTGTCATTCCGAACACGCATGAAACGGTGTAACTAGTGGCCGCCATTCGAATTTGTTTTAGCTTTGTCCTAATATATAGTGATTTACGTTTAAAGTTACACGTTCGAAAGCATGACTGTGAGTATAATTAGGGATGCACAGATCTGGGCGTCTAAATTTTGTACGTTGGCGTCTATTATTTGTCGGTCCTCAGTACGGAATTTGCCTCGTTTCATCCTCCTGGTGCCAAGAATTTTGAGACGGCTTCTAGATTTGTGGAAAATTTTACACCCCTGCAATGTATGGCTTCGAAGTTGCTACACGAGACGGGACCAGACGGAGTATCGCTGTTGGTATCTGACATTGTCTTAGGTATGCATTGGCATGCTTTAAAACAGATTAAGACTTGAACCCTTGTGTCAGTGATTCTGTGCTACAGTGTTTGTTGTGACTGCTGGCCCTTTTTGAGTTGACAGATGCTGGATGTATGTACGAGAACATGAGACTTGCTTTCGCCATGTATGGCAAAACAAGACTTCACTAGTTTACTTGTACAACAGGGGTTGCCAGATTCCATTTTATCGGTGATGACTGAGCCATGTTGAAATCTGTTTTTTTTTTATCAAGCCTATCTCCTTGCAACGGAATCTTTGGGAAGCTTATATACGCTCATAAGGGCAGTAAGTTCTCCTTTTTTTTAATGGGAACTGGTGGTTTATTACCGTTTGCATAATAGTCCTCCAGTCGACCCAGATCTGTGCAGGAGGAGTCAAATCCACATACGTACACCCTGTGAACGTAGGATGCATGTGAACTTTATCTCCCCCTGTACCCCTAATATTTGACATGGTTCCTTCCCCTCATATTTGTCCATTAAATTTTCCGCAGTGCATGGTGCATTGTCTTCCTACCACATCCATCTTGTTTTGATAATCCTAGTGGTACATATTGAGTTGTGCAACTTATGAAGGTATGGGCACTTCTCCTCATGAGCCTGTTACATCCTGTCTCTTAGGTACGGACGTTTGCGTCAGCATCCTGTTCTCGAACACCCTCAGGCTGCGTTGCTGTCGTAATTTGCCCGAAGATCCAAAACCGTATAGAAGACACGTTCCAAAGACTCACTGCAAATCCGAGGCCGTGTGTAACATTTCGTAACTTCTTCATACTTCCCGTATGGTGCATCTAGCCTCTCGTAAGTCGCTAGGTGAAAGACCACCCCATGCTTGTTGTGTGCAGCTGCTAATCCAATATACTAGTATATGCAGGTATATCCTACCTTCTGGATTCTGGAGGCATTTGCCTCCATCTGGAACTCGAGGACGCGCAGTGATTACAAGGGCCACGGATGTTCTACATTTTTGTAGCGTTGCTCCTACTTGCAATTGAAGATCAGATTTAACGATGCTCTTTGAACTGCAGAGGTTAAGGTACAGCGATCCCTACACATGATTGGACAGCCCCGTAGGGCTCCAGGAGGTTGAGGCTCCCAGAGTTTCTAGACAGTCGGTGCCTGAATATTGCAAGGGTGTCAACACTACGCGCCGGCCGCCCCTATCCCCCAGGAGACATTCCTGGTACTCATTTCTGTTAGAGGCTGAGTCGACTCCATTGCCATAGTACAGCCTGGAGAATTAAACGAATGAAAAATCCTAAAGACTCCATCGCGAGTGAATTAACGAAGACATCCGTAAAGTACTTTTGAGTTAGAATAGTTGGTTCTACCGGGTTTCGAACAGAATACGTTATGGTCGCAAGGCACTTGTTTTATAAACTTCCTTGCTCAGAGTGTAATTGTTACTAAGGCCGATCGTTGTTTTAATTTCTCATATACTTATTTTGTTCATTATGTGTATTGTATAATCTTTTCGGTTCAAAAACTGAGAACTAGGTGGATGTTGGCTTACAGAAATAACTTAAGTGATATACTGTCGTTCATTGCCAGATACGAGAACGCGTTCTGTAGGTAATTCAAGTTCTCATTGAGGGTGTAATTTGGACAGAAGTCACGAACACTGGCAAGTGTTGGCAATGCCTGAATAACTGACTAATCAACGAGCTATTATTTCCGAGGTCTGAGAGCCGAAAGTTCAACATCACAAATATAAAAATTTGGAATTGATGCCTTACACTGTTCAGCTATAATCCCATCTATTTCGCGATGTTAATTCCAGGAATTCACATTGATGTTTTCCAAGGGATTTCGCTACTACAATAGCGCTAAAAGACGTACCAGAACATGTGGCGCGGGATGTTTATTTACGATGTTGTGAACAAAATTTGAATTTGCATTTTCATTGTTCCATCTTTTTTGGACGCCCTGTTTATTTTTGTATTTTTAATGCTTCTGTAATTTCCATTTTACGCACGTTAAGGTTTTGTTGTGTTTGTTAGGTGTGAACTGCATTGTGTCGTTCATGTAAGTTATTTTAAGACAGTGGACTCCAACACGCGGTCCGCGGGCCGCATTTTTAAACTGTGTATGTACTATAGAAATTTCACAATAATTTAGATAATTAGATACACCACTTACCGATATTTTTGCACGTGCGGCCCGCGAACCAGCCCGCCATAACGAGTGTGGCCCTGTGCCATAAAAAAATTGGGGACCCATGTTTTAAGACGTAATGCTGTCAGTAACTGTGATTGTTCCGTATCCTACCCAAATACTGACCATCAGGATTTACAAATCAGTAACGCTTTCATTTTGTTTACGTGCGAAACGTAGTATTTTAATTGTGTAGGATAATATTAGTGACAGCAATTTGAAAGGAAGGTGCTGAGAAAGATACCTAGGCATAAGGAGATGAAGCAAGGTGCATTTTCTGGCCATAGACTGAAATTTGAGAGAAGGAAATAGGTAGAAGGGGACCGCGGTAGCACAGTGGTTAAGGTGCTGCGCTACAAATCGGAAGGTCGCTGGTTCGATTTCAGATAGTGAAATTGGAATTTTTCATTGACGTAATCCTTCCGATCGCACTGTGGCCCTGGGGTCGACTTAGCCTCTAACAGAAATTAGTACCAGGAGTATTTCCTGAGGGTAAAAGCGGCCGGTGCGTAAGGCTGACAACCTTACCGCCATCCTGGGCGTTTGTCACGTAATCTGGGAACCTTAACTTCCTGAAACCCTCTGGGCATCTCGGGCCTGTAATGGGAATGATTTGTCTTTAAATAGACAGATGGCATGGATGTGAATGACTGGGGCTATGTGAATTTATCAAGGTGATTGTAGAGGCGGGAAATGTATGTAATTGGTTTAGGATTTATCACATTGCAGGCTTTAAATTAGCTGTGTTGAATTTCAGGATTCTGTCACATGATATTATGTGTCGTGTTTAGTATAGACAAATCGGTGGATACTCAGAAGTATGTCAGTTTAGCCTAATGGTGTATGTGAATGGTGGAAAGTGGGCATGTTTGGTATCATACGGAGCACCTGAGGAAATCTGTCCGTGCCGGTGACATAACTGGCGACGTCAGAACATACGTTCTGGACCAGAGATTTTCAGGTACAAGGTAGCCCGTAGACTAGTCCTTGAGCCACTGCTGTCTGTTTCAAGGCTTCGTCGTGGTGTTATGACTTGTGCCTTGCATCTGTTCTTATGCATGTGTGTAATTCCTAAGTTCGGTACAGGAGGCTGTTGAGTTGATTTCAGATCAACATGTCCCAGTGGATACGATTCAGGATTTGCGAATTTTTTTCCCCCTCTGTTGTAATTTCCATTTTATGATCTCCGACTGAGGATAAATATTTGTTCAAAGTTTTGGTTCTGAAAACTTGTATCTTGAAACTGGTTTAGTAAATTTCCAGAATATTGATTTTAGTGCTGTCCCGGTTTTCTGATGCGTGTGTGAATGAAGAAAAATACTCCTGCCAAGGTTTCTGAACCTTTTCCCTTCAGCATACCACCTGGTTTAAAGTGAAGCTTCTCGTACCGTTTAGCCTGTGGAATTTCACTCATCCGTTGTTTTCACTGTGAAACTTTACGTATCTCTGTCCTTTTTGTAGCGACTTTAAAGTGTTCTTTGTAAAATAAACTCGCGCCTTATGTGTTGGTGATGTCTGCTCGTCTGTGACTTAATACCAGCATATATTCTGTTGTACATATACAATTTAAGACTTTTGCTTTAAGATGCCAGGAAGTTTCAATTTTGAGCCGCAAAACGTTTCACAGATTCTACTGAAATTCGATATGGAAGACATTCACCAACAGCTGTTGAAAATTTCCAGTTGTCGGCCATGTAGGTCCCTAATGAATCCTAATTTGCGTAAGGCTATCAGTTCGCGTTTGCATATAGGCTCGTCCCATAAAACGTTTCATAGTTTTTGTTTCGATTCGCTATGCAAGACAGCAAGTGTTAAGTATTTCCGTTTTCAGTGATCTTGACCCACAATGAAGCCTACTTCGTGTATGGACACACACACACACGTATCTGTATGTTTATACATGTCATTGTGGGTGAAGTTTCACAGATTGTTTTGAAATTCGATAAGGAAGACTTCCACGAAAAGTTGTCAGGAAATTACAGGTTTCAGGAGTATTAATTGATGACCATTTTTTAATAATATCCGTCCCATGGTGTTCATTCAGTGATATAAATACACACTACTCCGTCAAAGACAACACTTTTTAATATATTTGTAACGCTACATGTTTCGATCGGTATCGATCATCACCCGGCGTGTTCTACAAATCGGCACAACTTACTAGCTGCATAAGATACTCTTGGTGTTGATGTATGTTGCAATAGTACCTTGTGCTGCTTGAGAGGTCTCACAAAAAGCAACATCTTACCTTGTGTTTAAGAAGTTGTGTAACACGCCTGATGATATTCGAAATCGATCGAAACATGTGCGTTAAAAATAAATTAAAAAGTCTTGTGTTACACGGAGTTGTGTATATTTATGTAACTGATTAATAATAAAGCGTAATTTACGTAGGGCTGTAAATGGACTTCCATATGTTTCTTAAATCATTTTACGGACTTGGTTAAAATTCTTAAAATTCGGTGTAGGGAGTCTTTATTAAAAGTTGCACGCGTTACGATTGTCTGGAATATTGTTCAATAAGAAATCCCAGTTTATGTAGGGATTGAATGGGACTTTTCCATTTACCCCCAAAGTGGTCTTGTAGACTTTGCTGAAGTAAAGTGGCCATTAAAAGTCCCCGGAGCAGCTTAGTCTTAATGCAGCGTAGCTTGACATGAAGCTATAAATGGACTTTGGACTTTGCGATTGTAGGTCACAAAGTTTCCGCAAATTTTGTTTAAATTTTAGGTGGAAGATTCACTAAAACTTCTTGGGCTGATCCAATTTTGAAACAGAGTGATTCATAATAAAAGTCCAGTTGGCTTCATACATGGACGACCGTAACGTATTCGTTAAGTGTAGTGGACTGTTGGTAAGTTTGTGTACTGTGCTGTGGAGTACACTCTTTTTTCAGTTGTTTTGTCCAAAACTGCTCTTACCGTGCTGTGTAAACACAGGATAGATATTTACTCGTTTGAAAGAAACCTTATTGCATGCACAGAGAGAGTTACACAAAAGAAAGACGTAGGCCCATTTCAATCTGTGTTGGACAGACTGTTGTTGAAATTCGGATATCTCAGCAGCCCCTCCGAAAGGGACAAGAGATTTTCTCTTTCAAAAATCATCATACCAGCTTTAGGGGCCACAAAGCCTCCTGTTCGGTGGGTACCGTGGTTCTTTCCTCGGGGGTAAATCGGCCAGCGCATAAGTTGGCCACTTACCCCTATCAAGTAACAAGGTTAAGAATGAGTGGCGCTATACGCCTGTTCCTCCACTGTGCCTTCGTGGCGTAGACAGGGACAATTTTTAGCCCCTCGTGTGGCTTCACATGTCCACCGGCGGTACATATTTACCCCCCCCCCCCCCCCCCCCCCCCCCCGCCTATCTCCCCCCCGCATCCAACCCCACATAGGGGGTGTTCTCTCATTTTATAAAAAAGGGAAAAGTGATAGCCTC
>Ga0131853_10011860_pt1 | contig 15943 bp, 8 predicted proteins | sample TergutLab28metaG_FD_92764 | JGI IMG/M metagenome (GOLD analysis project Ga0131853, IMG submission 92764) | Labiotermes labralis P1 segment gut microbial communities from Petit-Saut dam, French Guiana - Lab288 P1 (version 2) (version 2) | ecosystem: Host-associated > Arthropoda: Insects >...
GGAGGGGAGAAAATGAGAGTTGTTGGGGGGGGGGGGGGGGGGAGAGGAAAGAAGACAGTAAATTTTTCTGTCCTTGGTGTAAATAAACATCACATTGAAAGAAGGATAGGCTTCACACACAGATATCCACATTAACTGTAACCATTCAAGTACCAGAGGTCAGAGTTTGCATCTACATTTTAATGACATAACTGTAATGCTTTGATGCCAAACACTATAATCCATCTCAATGTTCCAGAATATTTCTGTTATTTTAATTTCAAGCTAATATAATTTTTAAGTCCATCTGTGCTTGAAATGACACACAAATGGGAAAAGTGTGTATGTTCTGTCCACTTATTACACACTGAAAACAAGTGAATAGATTTGTATAAGACAACATATCAGGGAATCTACAGTCAACATTGCCACAAGTTCATATATTTCCATTACAGTTCCCATTACAAGTAGATGATGACTGAAATTTACAAACTCTCATCTTATACCACAGATACCACTAACCTGATCATTCAATATACTTCAAACATCAGTTAGCATTGTCAAGTAGTCTTGTGATGACATTTTTGCAAGAAGGATGTCACATCTGTGACTATGATAAACAGATTTAAGGACTTTACTAATAAAATCTGCTTCCATTTGTTAAATTGCATTAATCATATCAGCTTCAGATTGATTGTAGTGTGACATGGAATTTTGTTTTAGGTGTACATGAACACATAATCCTACACACATTTACACTCACATATGGAATTTTCCTTTTCCAGAACTTGCATTAACTCTGGAGTTCTAGAACAACTTGCCCCTTCAAGGTAAATATAAGAAATCTATGAAATAATCTTCAATTTTTAAAGTGGTTACAATATACTAATATTAATTTTTGTTTTTGTATGTCACACATACTTTATGAGCTAAGTTTGTGCCTTATTTTTCTTGTCACAAAATTCCCTGTAGTTACAAAGTACCTAATGTTTTCAAGGACCAAAATTTCAAGATTCCTGACCATTTTCTTCATACATATTCTCAGTTAGAGTGATAAATATTCCATTTGACAGGCTGTGAATTTCCACAAGTATTCATTTATGTAATAAACATAACCTTATTACAATTTTAAAGTTCAATATAAACGTTATTTTGCTTGACAAAATGCAGAAAGACTCTGACATTCAGCCACATGACATGTCTGAGTAATAACACTGACCTGTCATCTTGGTAGGGGTACTCTCCACTGGTGCTGTAATAGTCGGTAGAGCTGTAACTTTGCGAGTGATCATACCCCCTACATGGAATTCAGATCAAGACAAAATAGACAAAATATTAGACAACAGTGATACTGGTATACATGTAAAGTTTGCCAGTGCCCAACAGGCAAACAAATATATCAGTACAAGAATACCGAAGAAAATCTGTACAAGACTAAAGCAGCAATATGGTATACTAAAACATGCAGGCAAAATCATCTAACACCTAACTACATATCATTCAAAATAAGTGGTAACAACCAACAATGCTGCAAAATGATAAAAGCTTCCACTCAACATCGGAGTTCCAGTCACATTGTTTAAGTGGCTGGACACTCTGTAGACACTAGGCAGAATACTATATGCTACATGTACAGAAATGTCCTCCTGATGATGAACATTTATTTGTTTGAAACGTGTAAAGGATAGTTCAACTGGAATAAATTAATGAGAAAAACTGTGCAACTTGTTGGTCATTCTCACATATATGAATCACAATGCATGGTTCAAAGACTGTAAAGGTTTTTATTAAGTTATTTTTTTTTTTCCTTCCTCAACTGTGCTATCCACCAGTCACACTAGACACAAACTTCCCCAAAATCAATTACTTCTATTCCAGTGTATTATACAGAATATTTTTAAAAAATGTTAAATTTATTAATTCATAACCTGTATTTGTTTCATCACAGCCACCGGCTGTTTCATATCTCATATTTCTAATTCACTTTCCAAGTAGTACTGTTCAATGGCTATGGAACTGTATCTTTTTTGTTCTAAGCAGTGATCCACACAAAAAAAATAAACAGGAAAATAAGACTCAGCAGGTAATGGTAGCTTCTGCCTTTTGAATGTGCATATATATGTAATACAAATCACTATAGCATGAAATAATCTTTCAGTATGTGTCTCATTTCCCAAATTACAACTGTAAAAATTTTCTTTCTAATATACATAGTATATTGATTTAATTAAAATCATAATACATTATATTCTAAAGCAATCTTCATGGATAATTTAGCATGATGAACTAGTGCTGTATTCATTTATTCATTTATTGTATTTCTTTTATTGTTTCTTAAATCTGTATGTGTATATATTCATTTGACAACACTTATATTCTTCCTTTAAGTAAATTTTATTGATAGCTCTTCATCTACATGTTAACTATATGTTGTTTATATTGACTATTTCCACAGCCACATGAAATTGTATTTTGATTGGATTTATGGAAAATAAACTAACTAACTCAGTCATTGTGAAGTGAGAGAGAAAACCAACAAGATGCAACAGTTAGATGTTTATTATCAACACTTTCTCAACATGTTTCGGGCATCATTATGCCCATCTTCAGGATACCAAGATGTGTGTTACTGCATGTGGTGTGCTGCGCTGGTACTGCTGGATGTGGTTGGTAGCGGTTGTGGGGCGCTGTGTTGTAGGTTGCGAGCACTGTGAAGGTTACTGTTCGACTTCACAGTGCTCGCACCCTACAACGCAGCGCCCCACAACTGCTACCAACCACATCCAGCAGTACCAGCGCAGCACACCACGTGCAGTAACATACGTCTTGTTCTCCTGAAGATGGGCATAATGATGCCTGAAACATGTTGAGAAAGTGTTGATAATAAACATCTAACTGTTGCATCTTGTTGGTTTTCTCTCTCACTTCACAATTTCCTCACGATGCACGGTCACAGAAACCTAAAGCTAACTCAGTCATGTTATTGGTATAAGGAAACAACAAAGAATAATTAAATTTTTTGCTTGATTTGTTTTATTATTTTTTTACTAAAAAACGAATTTCGCACAAAATATTTACCAGAGCAAGCATAAGTACGAAAGCAAGATTCAGCATTAAACCAGACATATTACATTATGTGAAATATTATTTAAGGGTATAGACATTATATCCAAAAATACCAGTAACTGAAAACTTGTTATTATTTATACCCCACACACAAACAATGAGAGTTTCAATATCTGTATTAAGATTTTTTAATACAATTAGAACAGATTTATCAAACCAATAATCACTGTCCTGTATTCAGTTTTCTCCATGGATAGAATTCTCTCATGGCTCTTTGAAATAACTTCTTCTGCTATAAGACAAATGGTTAATTAAGTTAATGTATGTATGGTAAGAATGATATTCATGCAAATTTACTGTGTTTTGCACTTATGAATAAATACATAAGGTGCATGGTACCATAAAAGTATTATTCTTAACATGTTCAATTTCTGCAACAACTAACCCTATATACCATATGTAACATAAATAGCTCAGTAGAAGGGAACTCTATTCTTCTGGTCTATTATGCAGCATGTAGTGGAAATTCCTTATTGACATTTTGGGACAACCTATCAGCCCCATCTTCTCCTTTGAAGATGGGAATGATAGTGTTGTCCTGAAATGTCGGAATGGAATTACCACTACACATTGTGTAATAGCCCAGAACAGCACAGTTTTCATCTGCTTGCCAGTGGAAGCCTGAAATCTTGCAAGCACAATAAATGGTTAAATTGATATGTGTTTAGCATACAAAGGAAGTAACTCTTGTGTGTGAGGCAGACTTCTTATTGAGGAAATACTAGTTGATTAAGTAGACAAGAACTTCCTCTACCTTTCAATAACCATGTTGAAAATTGCTCACCACTGTTGTCTATACTGAAATAAATGGCTCCAGGTCACACTCTCTGACATAAAAACTATTTGACAGAAGTATTATCCTCCCACTTGCACCTCTATCTTACAACTGGACTCCTCCCAACAACTTCCACAACCAACATTACATTGCAGACAATTTTCAGGTTAATCAGTGTTTTATTCTGCTCAAATGGTACAAATTACAGGTAGTATGATAATCAGGTCCCACAGCAGGCCTCAGCTGCTGGGTGGGTCACAGGTGGCGGATAGCGAATGGCCACCAGATATGGTGGTTAGCTGCGAATAAGGGGAAACCCAAATAAGCAGTCCTGTACCCAAGCAGCAAGACTATAAGAGAGTGAGGGGGTAGCCTGTGGCAAGAATACAACCATTAAAAATCACATATTCTCCAGGACGGTCTTGTTACCTGGCGAGTAAGTGCCACCAGTAAATAAGCACTGCCAAAGCTGCCTTGCAGGTGAAGGGAAGAAGCCCCAAAGGCTAAGGGAAGGAAAACCCTGAAAGAAAACCAAGTGGAGAACGGCCTCTATAAGCGTGCAGAAGCTAACCCATCTAGGGGAGAAAACCCTGAAGACAAATCCTAGTCCTCCAGGATGGGGGATGGACATGGGGCTAGCAACTCAATTCTGGAAAAACAAATTTTGCTGTGAAATTTCAATCAAGTATTGCCAGTTGGACAATTTTGCCTTTGAAAATGTGGAAAATTTTAATTATCTGGGTTCCAACTTGAATGCAGACAATAAAATGAATATAGAAATTGCTGAAAGAATAGCAAAAGGCAACAAAGCATATAATGCCAATACAAAACTAATAAAATAAAAATTCCTTAAGGAAAACACCAAAATGAAAAAATATAAAATGATGATAAGGCCAGTTGTTACATACTCATCAGAGACTTGGACTTTTAACAGCAATAGATGAAAATAATCTAGGCATTTTTGAAAGGGAAGTACTAAGAAAGGTATTTGGCCCTGTCAATATTGACAATATATGGAGAACACAAAACAACATGGAGATTGATAAGGTAATAGAAGGTGCAGATACAGTGAGATTCATCAAGGCACAAAGAATTAAATGGCTGGGGCTTGTTCAAAGAATGGACCAAGCAAGACCACATAGGACGCTACTAAATTGGAAACCCATGGGAACTAGACCAGTAGGAAGAACAAGACAACGATGGCAAGAGGTTGTTACGGAAGATTTAAAAAAGCTGAAGATTAAAAACTGGAAGGAAAAACCAAGGACAGAAGAACTTGGAGAGACTTGGCTGAGAAGACAAAAACCCACAAAAGCTTGTAGTGCCAAATGATGATGATGATGAGGAGGAGGAGGAGGAGGAGGAGGAGGAGGAGGAAGTATCCCAAGGATATGCAGTCTTTCTTGTTTATTTTTTATATATTATATGGTTGAATGGAAGTAAACCACAGATAACCTGTGAGTAAATTATTAGAGTCTGACTGTGATATAAACCAGGTATCTCTTGCCTGCAGTGAGACACATTATGATCCCACCAACCAAAGGCAGCAAAATCTGGTCTAGTAAGTAAATAAATAAGTATATGATTTAGTGAGTGAGAGACTGAATGACAGTATCGGTTATAGTGAGAACAGTTCCATTGTGTTTAGCTTCTATTTTGTCTATCTTGTTTCCTTTAAACAAAAACAAAAACAAAAAATAGAGAATTCCAGTCACCTGATATGTGGTACCAGTTCAATGACATACCTTCACCAATGTTCTGGGTACATTAATACCTCTATTTTTTATTGGTCTGTGCAGTCTAAGAAAGTTTAGAATAGAATCTTGCTGCTCATCTGTGTGTCTTTATGTGTTTGTGCATATGCCCCAATAGAAACTTTTGAACCATTTGACTGTCACAAAACCTGCTACACCAATTAGAGACCACTCCCACACCTAGTTCTTCAATTTTCTGCAACTTAGGAGATATAAAAACCTGTGAGGCTGATGTGACACTAAAGCCTTTAATATTAGGGGTCCTCAAGTTATGTATGATAGCAGACCTTACAAAAACATTCAGTTCTTTTTCAAGTAATACATTTTGTGCAATGTCATTTATCATGAAAACCATTTGGAAATTTTCTTTCTCTTTTGGTTTGGTCATGGTAGTGATCTATGGGAGTCAGATGTATGGAAGTCACAACACAGTTCATAAATGCACCTACTTGTTACATGTGAAATATTATTTGTGTGTGATCAACTACAAGAATGGTGACAACATGGAACTTTGTGGTTATATTCACCAAATTCCAAGTAAGCCAAGTCTTCAAAACTGTCCCTTAGAGCATATCATTAGCAAAATTCAAGTAAACAAAATGGGATTAGAAACAAATAGGACATCAACTTCATCTCTTTACTGACTATATTAATAAATGGGCAAAAAAACAGACATCACGAAGAAAAACAAAAAATTTAACTGGACACATAACATTGGTCTAGAAGTAATAGAAGCAAATGCAGATAAAATTATGTGTCATATCTCATCAGAATGCGAACCAAACTTATAATGAAAGGATAAGCAAGAGATTTAAAATCCAAGTCTTCTGGAATATTTTATCATGTCAACTAGCAAAATGTTACAGATTTTGAAGAATTACAGTGCCTCCATATTCAGAATGAAGAAGTCAAAGATGCAAGCAATTTCCTTGGAATTCTTCATCCTGAAAATGAATGCACTACACTTCTTCGAAATTTTTGTAACTGTTTACCCGTCAGAAAGGTGTAACTGTCCAGAGTATATGAATTGTTAATTACATCACTGTGCAAAACACAAATATTGCAGATAATAGCTTCTCCAAAAATATAGTAAGGTCTAAGCATGTGGGAATAATGTAACAAATCAAAACATCTTCAGAAGGAAATTAAGTACAGATTAAAGTAGAGAATTGTTTGTTGCCATTCAATTAAAGATGAAACATTTTTGTCTATATAATTTAATGCAGCTCCTACCTGGAAACATACATACCAGCAGATTACATAAAAATATTAATTTTGCCTTTTGCCTTTTTCTGTGTTTGCAACATTAATGGGAAGAACACAGGTTTAGGATGACAGAAAACAGAGTGATGAGTTTATTCAGATATTTGAGTCTAAGAGAGAAAAACAAGGACAGTTTGGTGAAAACTGTTTACTTAGGACTTTCCATCATTTCTTATTAGTGTAAGAGCATGAAATACAATGAGATGTGTAGTGGGAGCAGTCATGATACTATGAGTAATCCATACACAGCCTGTAAAAACATGTACAGAAAAAAACCTAAGCAAAGAAAGGAGAATGTTATTAAAATGGTATCTTAAAGAAATGGGATGGTGTAGACTGGATTAAATTGGTTGTGGATATGGATGATTGAGGAGGCCATTAGAAAATGGAAACTGATAACCTTTATGTTCCATTTAAATTGCAGATTTTCTAGATTGTATCTGCAACTACTATATTCTGAAGCATGATTCTGCTCCATGGAATAAGTTAATTATTGAAAAGTACATAAATGGAAGCGTTATACTGTGTTCTGTCATCACAGTATTCTTTTGTGTTGATGGCCACTTGAATGCTTCAAGCAATAAATATTTGAATACGGAGTTAAGTGAAATGTCTGAGATGCGGACTGAAATGAGTCTCTTTAGAACAGGATGCAAAAGCACTTCATTTATGTTTATTTGTAATTTAACAATGATGGTAAATCAGGCTGCAGAGCACTGAATGACTGAATGATAGTGGACAGATTGAATGATGAATGATAAACTGAACTATATGTGCAATCAGAATTTGTTGTTCAGCACACAGGTGGCTCACCTTGAGGGTATATGTAATTTATGTTTGATTTTAAAAACTATATTATGAAAATCTTGTCAAAATCTCTGAGCTGACATCTAGTGAGTTTAAAGGGAAAATTAAAACTAAATGAAAAAGAAGAAAACTGCACATTCATAAGTTTTCATTACATTTGCCAACATTGCAATGTACTAGACTGGTACTGGTCTCGTCACACTCTGTAGGTGGCTGTCCGGTGCACAACCTGTGCACCAGACAGCCACCTAGAGAGTGTGACGATACAGATGCCGTATAATACAATTTTGACCTCCTGATGATGAGCACAGTAGTGCTCGAAACATGTAGAGGGATACAATAAACTTATTATAAAACAAAAATTTGTGCATTAAGTTGGTCAGTTACTAAGATTATCAGGCAGAATGTTTGTATGACAAGTAACAAAGTATTGTATTGTAGAGGGAGGGTGAGTGTGCTAGTGTTTGTGACAGCAGTACAAAAACAAATCGAGACATCTGTCCTCGACATTATCAGACCAGTGATGATGGAGAATACTGCATTACCTGTAGATATTTCGATGCTGTTCTTCTGTGCTGTAATACCCGTCTACATAATACTGGTCATCATACAAGGTTGTCTGGCGCTCCAAGCTGGGGCGTCGGTTCGTCCCTGGAAAATGAAAACACATATGAGAATCTGTGTCATGAATTAGCTCTTGGATAAGTGAAACAATTGCCCAACCTGATAGAATTGTTAAACAGGAAATTACTACAAGAATGTGTAATGTTTTGAACATTTTTTAACAACTTGAGTCTTAACCACCAAGTCTGAAACCTACGTCTCATCAGGCGGAAGAGGGGGGAAGAATGGTCCTAATCTGGTAGGTCATTTTCAAAAGGCTAGTCTCTGTCACTAAACAAGAATTGCTCTCTAACAGACGCCCATCATCATATGACATTACGCCCTCTTTTCCACCTGATGATGAAGCGAACATCAAGTTTTCAGAAACTTGTAGTATAAAAATACCCAAGACCATTTATAATTACCACAACACTAATCACTCTTATTGGAATAATCCACTGTCAAAATCCTTGAAGATTTCTGGGTCTACATAGTTTCAACTCCTACAAAGAGTGATCAATATGAACTCTAGGGGTACTTAAACACATTTTATGTTTCTCTGTGTTTTCATCACACTAAACTAACTTCCATCTTTTCAGTATACTTTCAAAAATGTAAGTCACCTCTTGTTCAAAGAATAAATTTACTAATATTATAACCAACGACCAAAAAACATACAGCAGGAAGAAATGTCAGAGACAGGCATTGTTCCCATGGACCTGCTGTTTGAGAGCACAAGTACTACAGTAGCTACAACTGTAACGTTCCACTTCATTTCATGTTTTCGTGACACTTGTTCGGTCACAAGGGGAAGATATAGTAAAGGTAAAGGTAAAGTAACCCCGTTAGAGGCCCGGTGTGGCCCAGAGGGTGGGTAGAGGTATAGCTCTAGTCTTCCATGACCGCGACACTAGAAGGGGGTAAGCGGTCAGCAGCACGCCCCGGCCGCACTTTACCCCCGGGAAAGACCCGGTATCCATTTTACAGGAGGCTGGGTGGACACCAGGGCCGGTCTGGACGGGCGGAAAATCTCGTCCCCACCGGGATTCGATCCCGGACCGTCCAGTCCGTAGTCAGTCGCTAAGATATAGTATATTAAACCTTTAAACGCCGAGTTAAATGCCATCTGCCACCTGCTGGCATTATTAGGAGCTCACCATATTCTCCACGTTAGCAGGATAAGGGTTAAGGGATTTCAAGAACAATGATGAGGAAAATATTTGGACATAGTAGCGGTCTACAAGAGGTCTGGCATCTTTCACATAGCGAGGAGGTTAATAGTTGTTACTTCCTTCCAAATATGAGCCTTCTAGGTTGATTAAATTAAGGTGGTTCATGTAGCAGGAATGTGATAAATGAAATCTGCTTGCAGTTTTAAAGTTGGGGAACCTGTAGCATAGATTTCACTTTGGATAACTGGATGCAGACGACAAGCAGTTTTACGACGGTTCTTTAGAAGTAACATCTGCTGATGTGGAGTGCATGCTTCTGGCTCACAGTAAAATAACCGCTTGTTACTTGTGAAGAGGAAAGTGAATCGTCATTTGACATCTCACAGCGGCGTTAAAGATTGAACACTTTTGGGACGATATGCCTTGTCGAATTTAAATATTTATAGATGTATCGTAAGGCACTACACTCGTCCAAAACTTCGGTATCTATCAGTATACAGACACAACGTTTCAGAATAGTTTACTCGTCGTTGGGTTCCACATTATATAATAAACTGTTTATTAGCTGACCGACTTTTGACTTACGAAGAAAATTTCTTTCGTGGAGTTCACTAATAATTACGTACTCGCGTCAGTATATTATTAAATGAGACTTGCATGAAAATACGTAGCAGCCCACAGAGTAATTAGTATTTGGAAATGTGTTATACAAAATTAGACAGAAATTTCTAAGTTTTTTTTTTTGAGATTTAATTAGACTTACCGTACATTATTTACGGTTCTTATGGGTCAAGTTCCAATTTGCGTAATGCCGTCACTAAAAGGTCATAAACACACTCCATAAACGGCTTCACTGTTCTATGATTCTTAACATAGTGCAATCAACTGATGCCTAGATATTCGCGACGTCGTAGAAATACTAGCCAATATAATCAACTTTTAAGACTACAGCCCTCTGGGATGACGCGGTGTAATTTCATAGAACACCAACGTTACGGAAAACCCCTGCTGTCTCCACTTTCGGGACACATGGCGTCACACCCCAGTTTAACCCCGACGTAAACTTCGATACTTTTTCTTCTCTTTTTCATTAGAGTCTTTTTTTTTAGCATGTAACCATGACATCCTTAGTCAGCAAAAGTGTGCGTGGTTGCTGAGTCTGCAATGAAGTGTATGCTACTTATAAGAATGAGTATACAACTGATGTAAATATATCCCTGCTTTTTTTCACCAAGACTTCCTTGTATTATATCACATATAATTCAGACGCCAGCATCTTAATAAACAGTCTTTTTTAATACAACTGAATTTATTCAGGTATTTATTTAATCAAATCAGATTTAATCACGGTCGTTCACTTCCATAACTAGCAAATTTACCCTTCGAAAATTTTGTGTATTAATTTGCAACGTACTATCGCCTACCAAATACAGCTGGCTTCATTGAACCAGACGTAAATACATGTTTCACAAACCTGAATAAGGGTTAGCTGCATATTTCATAACCACACTGTCACTGTTCACGTTTCTTGGAATTAGACTAGAAGTTCATTCAAAACATTTACGTAAATTTAAAAGTATATGTATAGAATGACACGTTTGCCAACCACCATACTCTTCGCAAGCTTGATTTTTGGCACTTTTCGAGCTATTACGACTGCAAAGTGTAATATGATATTTAAGTAATACTTGCCACACAAAATCTACAAACACACACTCACTCACAACTCATTCTTTGTATATAACTGCTTATTAGCAAAAACAGACCTGATTTATACATATTTAATTCAACAGCGGAAGTTAACTGACATGATTAAAGCCGATTTATATTTAACTGCCGACACACACGGCATTCTTAATGGATTCCTTTTATGGCAGTCTCCAGAAACGCCAAAAGTGTTCTAGAAGCATCTGAATGTTGTGCAGTACATAAGAGAAATTATGTCATTGGTCTAATCACTAAGACGTTTTCTTTTATACGTGCCAATTGGTGAGTGATCAGACTTTAGTTTCTCCTTTGGATTTTTCCCTTAGAGTTCAATTCAGTTTACCTTTAGCTGACAAAGCAAGTATTTCGCTCGACGCTGAGTCATCTTTTGTATCAGTACGGAATATCTACCACGTACACTATACAAAAGTTACAACCTTAAACAATATAACAATTGTAACTTGCAACAAAATCAATTATTGCTGTCTCAATAAAATCATTTATCTCAAAGTCTTGTTTGGACTGTCACATTCCAACTTATGTGAACCTCAAATAACTCTTACTGCTGCTTTTGAGAATTATACAGCCTGAGTTCCCGCCAAATGTAAATTAATATGGTCCTTTGATGTAATGCTATTAATATATGAAAAGTCTGAAAGTGTGCAATTTATCGACTGGCAATTTTAAATATGACTATTATGCTAAGAGAGGCTATAGGCATCTAATTATTAATGGACCGTCCTTTGCTTGCCATGGTCACTGGTGTCGGTAGAGCAAGTCCTGTAGGCCTACTATGGACATGTAAGCATGAAATCGAGAAGATAAAACCTTTTGGGTTCGTTTTGAAATAACAAAACGAAAATCTTCGGCTATATTTGAAGTACAAGCAAATATCAGTGTAGGAAGACATGTCGAAATTTGTCTAAAGGTTATGTTCTATAAAAAACAGACACAATTTATTAATTTATTCCTTCTTTATTTCCCTTATAGATATCTGTTTATTCTAAATGAAAAATTACTCTCGTGTAAGTACTAACCACCTCTGGTCCTCTTGGTAGGTGCGCTGCTGCTGTTGTAGTAACTGCCGTCCTGATAGATCCTGTCATCCTGTTCCTGGGAAGGGTATGTTCCACCATAGTTACCCCCTCCATACCAGGCATCCGGACTGTCAGCAACAAGAAACAAACGCTTCAGTAGTCAATTGGTTTTTAATTTATTCTGTGGATTCCTGTAACTTAAAACTATATGCCCATTTGTACGTTCGATTCTACAGTATTAGTGGGGACAATTTTTAAAAGTTACGAAACTTTGTTATTAAAATGTAGCTAATTTATTCTTACGAATTAATATGTGCCGCTTAATTGAAAAAAAAGGTCAATGTAAAAGAAGACATTATGTTTCGCAATGTTCGGTAAAACAAAACCGAAAAAGTAAATCTACTATGGAAATATTTGTATGGGACTACGTCACATTTATTTTCTTTAAAAAAAATCAATTAAAAAATCACGAACAGGGCACTTTGAAACACTTTTTTTTCACCACACAACCAACAGTTACAGTTCGTTAGGTGCGTCTCCATATGACGTACAGAACTGAAATTTTATAAACTTTAAACACGTTAATTACGCAGCAATGTAATGTAAAACAATACACGTCTCCAAAGAAACATATGCTTTGGAAACTTCCAAAGTTCGGAATATTTTTCCATAAAGTCTCCTTCATTATCACCACAATTTTCCCACCTTTGTGTGGGACGCTGTAAGCCGGTCGTGTAAAACTCTTTGCAGACGCGTCGGAGCTCTTCATGCAATCTGTGTTTCAGCTCGTCTTCTTCTTCAAAAAAAAAAGGCGTCTTCGGAGGTAATTCTTCAGGGGGTCAAAAGGTGTAAGACGGAGGGTGCTGAATCGGGACTGTAGTGGACGAGGGAGAACAAATTCCAGGTGAAGACGTCTGCGGAGAAAGTCATGGCTAGCGTCTTTTGGCCATAGAAGGCACCCTGTTACGAGAATTCTTGAACAGAGGTGCCACAGCAATTCAGAGAGATATACGTGTATATGCAGACATTAAAGAAGTTACAATAATGAAATCTAAGTGTTTGGCCAAGTAGGAAATTGATCAAGTCCTCCTCATCCCTAGAGGTCCGATATATCACCCTCCGTCTTCCATCTTTATGTCCCCTGAAAGTAGATCTCCGAGGATGTCTTTTGCTAACGACGAAGAGCTGAAACACAGCATGCGTAAAGCTGTGGCAAAACAATCTCAACTTTTTGAAGATGTGCCCATGATATACACAGTGCGTCTACTAAGTTTTATGACTGGCATTGTAAAAAGTAGTTATGTGAAAGAAATGAGACTTTTATTGTTTAGTTTTCTACACAGATCCCTTGTAACTGTACACACAGATTTGCACGGTCACACGGCTTCTGGATGCCTTTTTATAAGTCGCCCTTTGCAATGGTGTTTAATGTACTTGTCATGGTTGTCTGGATGTCCGAAATCGAGTCAAAGAGGCGCCCCTTCAAGTGGGATTTCACTTTTTGGAACAAAAAGTAATCAGCAGGTGCTAAATCTGGCGAATACGGAGGATGGTCGAGCACAGTCACTTTTCGTTGGGCCAAAAACTGCTTGACGATTGTAAAGTTGTGGGATGGAGCGTTTTCGTGCAAAAGGATCCAGTCACTAGATTCACACATGCCCGGTCTAACGCGTCGAATTCTGTTTAGGAGCCTTTCCATTACACCTTTGTAGTACACTGCATTGATAGTTTCACCCTCCGGAACAAATTCTCTATGGATTACGCCTTGCCAATCGAAGAAAATCACCAACATGGTCTTCATACGAGACTTCTGAAATTGCAATTTTTTCGACCGTGGCGAGGTTTCTCCGACCCATGCAGCGGATTGACGTTTAGTGGTCGGATCGCCAGTTACAATTTTCTTAAAGAAGTCAGGATCACTGTCTGCTGTGGCAATCAAATCTCGGCAAGCTGCAATTCTCCGGTCTTTCCGCTCTGGAGTCAAAGAGTGTGGAACAAAGCGCGGACAAATCTTCCGTTTTTGCAAATCTTCAACCACAGTCTTTCTTACTGTGTCCTTGCCAATGTTCACCTCGTCTGCTAGCATTCTTAGTGAAAGGTGGCGGTTTTGAAGCAACAACTGAGAAATCTTCTCGACATTGTTGTCATTGCGACACTCTGTAGGCCAGCCACTCCTGGGGTCGTCTTCAATGTCATCTCGTCCATCACGAAATCGTCCATACCACCGCAAAACATTTGAACGGGATAGTGCTTGGTCCCCACAAGCTGCATTTACCATTTGGAGAGTTTTCGTCGCACTTTTTCCAGCTTTAAAACAGAACTTTATCGCTAATTGTTGCTCCCCACTCAAATCCATGACGAGGCTTTCACACACAGCTTCGTTTCACGCCACAAATCACACATACTGCTCAAATCACTCAGACAACACTAAGCAAACAACGTGTCGAGACTTGCTCCTACGTGTTTCTGTGGGTGACCGCCTGATGGCGCGCGTAGTATTCGCTCTGCACAATCAGTCCTAAAACTTATTAGACGCGCTGTGTATGTATATTTCATTATCAGTGTAATTACACTTTCTGAAAAAAATAGGAGGCATTATTGTCCCCCCCCCCTTCCCGTTTATACTTTTTAATGTTACGTTTAATTCATTACTAACATAATATTTTATTCAGGGTGACCAATGTTCCAGGCCAAATCTGACATAAGTACCGCGCTGTATGGATGTATATATGGGGGTGGTGACATACAGCTCCATGCCCAGCACCACTTTGTCCCAGGGACAAGAGTCCCCAGCATCCTTTGAATGGGAAGCTGGGTGGGCCTCATAACCTGTCTTGATATTTTGCAGAACAGAAAAATCTTGTTTATGCAGATAATTGAACACATTACTGCATCTTTCATCCCGTAGCTTACCGACTGAGCTACAGCTGTTTCACACTCTTTCACTTAAAATAATTACTTAGCTACAGGCAAAACATTCTACAAGTGGTGACTATGCTGGAAGGGTGTGAAATGCACCAGTAAGCTTTGAAGCAACGTGAAATAATGTCTTGTATTATTCAAATGCAAGTCTGATTTCTCCATTAAAATGTAGCCCGGAAAAATAATAAAACTTTTACTTGGGCTAATAGCCTTTCTCTTTGTTATCTTTGGTAAGACATAACTAGGTCTTACTGGCGTGTTAACAGACTTCAGAATCATCCATGAAAAGCTTCCAGTTTTCCGTGTTCCAAGCATGAAATTTTACTCCACTTCTGTTACACCTTCAGTGCAGTACTTAATATGTAATTTTACATGAATTTTGCTGCATAATCTTAGCAACTGACCAACTTAATGCACAAATTCTTGTTTTATAATAAACTTATTACAAAACAAGAATTTGTGCATTAAGTTGGTCAGTTGCTGAGATTATACTGAGATGCACGGTCAGCAAAACATCAACATTTTGCTTCACATTTTGAGTTGTATTCATTTCACGGAGTGTCTCTTTTATTCGACAGAAAAATATTTAGAACCATCTTATGCGTATTGGACCGTGCATCATCTTGATATTTGAATAAAGGTTGACCATCTAGATGACACTTGCAGGCTGAACCACTACACTCGGATACCACATCACCAACAGACAATCCCGCTACATAACACCAGCACGCCTCAAGTCAGCCTACACAACACAAGTACTCGCTAGCTCCTGAAGATGGACGTATTAACGTCTGAAAC
>Ga0131853_10011864_pt1 | contig 15941 bp, 7 predicted proteins | sample TergutLab28metaG_FD_92764 | JGI IMG/M metagenome (GOLD analysis project Ga0131853, IMG submission 92764) | Labiotermes labralis P1 segment gut microbial communities from Petit-Saut dam, French Guiana - Lab288 P1 (version 2) (version 2) | ecosystem: Host-associated > Arthropoda: Insects >...
AATGAGGAGGCCCTGTCCCACTGGAGGCTGTTGCCCCCCCCCCCCCCCCCCAAAAAAAGAGCAAACTATCCAGAGTAACAAAATTACTTTTAACAGATCACGTTAAACAACCACACATAGAAGCCAAATGTGTCAGTCTTCAATACGCACAATGATGAAGACACTGGCGAAATGGCAACGATTCTTACAGAGACAAAAGCATGGCCAATTAATTGACCGCGGCGTGTAATCTGAGTGACTTACAGCAAAAAGTGTAAAATAAAATTGTATTTATTTGAATCATCTTTATCATAGTTGAACGAAGAGAGACCAACTTGAGGTCACTTGCTTTTTATTTCATTATTTAATGCTCAACATGTTTCGGATGCTAATACATCCATCCTCAGGAGCTTGCGACTTGTTTGTTATTTCATGGGTTTTATTGCTCTGGTTCGATGTGTGTTGGTGTTACGTTGTGGTTTGGCTGGGGTGGTGTGGTATCCGGATGCAGGCTGAGGCTGTGCTTTTATTGCTCTGGTACGATGCAGGCTGAAGCACTAGTGCTTCAGCCTGCATCCGGATACCATACCACCCCAGACAAACCACAACGTAACACCAACACACATCGTACCAGAACAATACAACCCATGAAATAACTCATCAAATAAGTCGCAAGCTCCTTAGGATGGATGCATTAACATCCGAAACATGTTGAGCAGTAAATAATGAAATAATAAAGCAAGTGACATCAAGTTGGTCTCTCTTTATTCAACTACCAAAATAATGCACGGTTCAATAAACATAAGATCCTCTTTATCATGTTGTTGATTCTCATAACCGGATGCACGCCAATAAAAATGCGAAAGAGTGGAGCTGAACCTACACGCCCAATATGCCTTCAGGGGGTGCAGAGGGAAAAGTTTACCTTCTTTTGGCTTTTCTCAAAATTTCAGTATCCGTCTTCTACATGTGTCTCTGGTACTAATGCAGTTGGTATATCTGTTGACACTTTCAGAAAACTGACGTTCAGTTTAAATTTTCTAATAATTATATAACTGAGAAACTGCCTAAGTGCGTCTTGATTTTTAGTTTTCTGTTCATTTGACATATTCATTTGTTGATTTTACAGAATGCATTTTTACATTTTCTTTGATTGCTTGTGTACTGTCGGGATAAATTTTTTCTTACTTAATCTCAGTGCCCCAAGCCATATGCTGTGATTTTATCTCGATTACGTCAAAGCAGTTTCCTGTCAAATTAATCATGTACCAGTCATCCTAGAACGGCTAATATATCGCCCACTGAAAGCAAAAACGGCACAGTCCAAAGATTGCCCATGTGGAGCTAACAGTACGACTGAACTAAAAAACTACCACTGACAATACCAGCACGCTTGTTAGTCGGACCATAGCCCGCCAGATGCGACTATTGTCAGATGTGCTATTAAGCTTAATCGTAGTAAAGGTAAAACAGTCCCATTACAAGCCTGGACAGGCCCTGAGGGTTCCAGGAGGTTGAGGCTCCCAGATTTCAAGACAATCGGCGCATGAAGGTGGCAAGGTTGTCAGCCCTAAGCACCGACCGCCTTTACCCCTAGGAAATATTACTGGTACGCATTTCTGTTAGAGACTGAGTCTACCCCAGGGGCATAGTGCGGCGGGAAGGATTGTGTCAATGAAAAATTCCAATGGCAACATACTAACTTGTAGCGCAGGGCCTCAACCAACTGCGCCACCGCTTGCCCCAGCTTAATCGTAGTACCGACACCGAATGGGCAATTTTTGGATTGTGCCACTGTTGCATTTAGGGAGCGATACAGTCTGATGCTGAGACATTTGTAAAATAAACGACAAAAATATTTTAGATATGATTTTGTAATTGGATATCATAACCTGCTGAGCCAATACCTATAAAAATAAACTGCTATTAGCATTAGTGTAACACTGGCTTTTCATTAGACCTGTATGGTAAAGGTAAAGGCTGTCCTGTTGCTTACCATGCAGGCACAGGTATAGATCTACCCACGCGCGACCTCGGAGGTAGAATGGGGTGGGTAGTAAACGCCACGCCCCGGCCGCTTTTCCCCTAGGAAAGAGACACCGTCCCCATTTTACAGGCCTCCCTCTCAGTGCAAAATGGGCTGTTTCCTAGGAGTAAAATTTTATGTCGTCATGCCATGGAGAGAGACAATGTTACTTTTCCTTACATCCTGTTTGTTTCACAAATACCGTCCTGTGACACTCAGTGTATTCAGCAGAACAGATGCACTGAGATATTGCATTTAGCATTTCTTATACATGCTTCTTGAAGATAATACACCAAGTTATGACAAGAATTATGCATGTTATTGATATTATAGTTGTCTTCATTATTAACAATGTCGGTTGTTAAAATTCCCTTAACGCGACCCTCCTGTCAATCACGTAAGCTTTATGTTCTATTACCATATCTATACATCAAAATATCTAGTTTGTTAGCCATAGCTGTCTGATATACAGTATAATTACTGCATTATCCCAGTATAGTTCACAATTACTGCTATATCACTGTATACCTTGCAGTTATACCTACTGCTCTGTCCGAATATACTTTACAATTACTGATCTGTCCTAGTGTAGCTTACATCGGGATCCGATTAACGAGACATATCCCAGGAGAACAGGATCCTGTACTTCATGGGTGTTTGTGTGAATCATGTCTCAAGTGTGGTACAAGGTGTGCAACTAATAATAGTGAATCATCTGAAAAATACTATTTAATAAACTCAAAAACATAGCAGAGCAAATTATTTTAAAATAATTGAATTTTCATTCGCATTTTATTTTAGCCTTATTCCTCGTTCTTACAGTTTGTGTGTAAGAATTTATCGCTCTTCTTCTTCTTCTTCTTCTTCTTCTTCTTCTTCTTCTTCAGGCGCTGAACCTCCTTTAATTGGAGGTTTTGGCCTTCTCAACGACATCCTTCCACTTTGCTCTATCCTGGACACAGGTTAACCAGATTTTGATCTTCATTTGACCAAGGTCCTGTATGATGCTGTCCTCCCGTCTATATTTGGGTCTTCCTCTTGGTCTCGTGGTTAAGGGATTCCATTTAAATAACATCTTAGCTGCCCTGTATATGGCCGAACCATCTTAGTCTCTAGGGCTTTAATGTAAAAAGTAAATCAGTCCCGTTACAGGCCTGGACAGGCCCAGAGGGTTCCAGGAAGTTACGTTTCCCAGATTTCATGACAACGGCACAGGATGGTGGTAGGTTGTCAGCCTTACGCACCGGCCGCCTTTACCCCCAGGAAATACTCCTGGTACTCATTTCTGTTAGAGGCTGAGTCGACCCCAGAACCGTAGTGCGATCGGAAGGATTTTATGTCAATGAAAAATCCACTGACACCAGCTGGGATCGAGCCAGCGACCTTCCGATTTGTGGCACAGCACCTTAACCACTGTGCTATCGCGGTCCCCGGGCTTTAATGTAGTTGACTATATTTTCGTGTTTTATCAGTTTGTCCAGTTCTTCATTGTTTTTAATCCTCCATGTTTGATTTTCTTTCGTTTGCCTGAATATTCCTCTTAAAAGACTAGCAGTTTCTGAATTATATTAGAATTTATCACTTATATTTTAAAATAAGTGATAAAGGTTTAGACAGACGAGTTTCCAAATATATGTAGTAGTAGAAAACCATTTTCTAACTGTCTTAAATTAATTTATGTCAATGGATATTATGAAGTAAGCAGTTGAAAAATTGTATCATATTCATGCACCCAGTAAGATCATATGCATTTTTTACAATCTCAAACTCTTGGACTCGAAACCGAACTTTAGAAAAGCTCTAGTGTAATAATTGATACCTGCTCACCGCTTCTGGTTTCGCAATTCATTATTCACTGTTTGACACCTCATTCATAGTTAATACATTAATATAATTTTTTTTTAACTCAAGAAGCACAGCCAATGTCTGGTTTACTGACACGCTGAAGTGATTACACAAGCCGTCACGGGTTAATGCCAATATTTATATACTTTAGACATGAACACCAATTCAACAGAAGTATAAAAATGACGTATAAGGGTACTGAAGGAAAAATTTTACTGTTATACTGTTTTGTATACAGGTCTTACCTAAAAGTGAACCTCTAAACAGACTAACATTTTCAAGCACTCCAAGCAGCTAACAACATACTTTAAGTAGAACCTTTCTTGAGAATCCAGAACTTCCTCAGCTAGTCAAGAAATTCTCAACATTTTGTGGAAACTGTCGTCTCGTTATTATTTAGGAATGTCCGACACTTTTCCTTGTCCTGAGCTAGATAAGGTCGTTACTGAGAAACCTTAAACTGGAGCCCTGTAAACATGTGTCACTGGTCTTTTTAAGGTTAGAATTTATTAGTCCACCACTTTTCCCCCAAATCAGAAGATCATAACTTGTAAGCTGTCTGCGGCTGTATATTCAACATATTTTTCAACTATACTCCGTATCTGGTGGCCGCCTGCCCCATCTGCCGATAGAAAACCAGGTAAGGTGGAATTATTCCAATAAGCTCAACAGCCTTAAAGCCGTGTGTTGACACAGACGACAAATTGCGGGCTGCAGACAAGCTTCAATCCCTTCGCAAAGTGTAAAGAAATTAATACATGATAACGGCACTATTTTTTATAAATTCAAAAAGTCTGAAAATACAGGATTTCGCCCTAAAAAATAATGCTATTTAAAGCCTAAACTCTACTTTAAAAACTTTTAACTTGGCATCATTTGTTACAGTAAAATGTCAGAATGTTATACAATATTCCGCCTTTACGCATTGCAGCGTTCCAACACCAGTATCAATATCGGCATAAACTCTGGTTTTAAATCACTCCTGTAGACTTTTGCCAGTTCTCTGAACGTGGACTCAGGAATATTCAGTAGGCACCCATTAACCCTTTAAACGCCAAATTAAATCCCATCTGCCATCTACTGGCATTATTAGGAGCTCACAATATTCTCCACATTAGCAGGATAAGGGTTAATACAACTCACACAGTACATTAACTTTTGTGCTGTTCCAGAATTTGTTCTGCTTTGCATGTAGATGTTCTGATGTTGAACTATATTTAGGTTGAAGCATGCGATGGATTTTTACCTGGGTCTATATTTGGTGAATGTCGATATATGGCGTTTGAGTAAATATTGAAACATAATTGTTAAATACGCTAAAATTAATACATCCTACAGAAAAGACACGATGTAGAAGAATATATTTCTAACTACCTTTACTTCATCGAGAATGTTATAGTCAGGTTCATTATAAGTTTAAATAATATCAGCAGAGCAGGCTTTGTAGAATCTAATTATGGCCCACATGTCTAAGGCTGAGAAACCTTGAATCAGCTTTGGTAGCACTATATGTCACCATCTGTACGCACTGCTATTCTGCGACAAGTGAACAGATTTCTGCATTTCTTTCCTCCCGCTGCTTACTACACTGAAAAAGAACTAACTGTTTTGGGAATCTGGCATACGGTAATAAAAATGCAGTCACTTGACAATTACCACATGTGTTTCAGTTGTTAATTGCACTGCGCAAATATAATTCCACGCCGATTTTCTTTTATTTTATTATATAATTAGTTATAAGGCTTTATTATTGCAGAATGCAGATTCACAAATTGACTGATTCTTCGCTGACTTGTGACCGTTAAACAAACCTATTTATTATTAACTAACTGACTAACTAAGACTATACAGGATGAAATTTCTTGATTCGCTAATCTAATAAAAAAAGTCAGGTTTTCTTATTCGATTTTTTAAAATAACACGCCGCTAGACCGTATCCTAGTCCAGATTCGATCAGTCCACACTTCCCCCATTACAGTCCCACAAAATCTAACTTGATATTGTCTTAACGTCTAAAAACAGATGCAATAAGTAGCCTTAAAATAATTTCGCCTGAAATAAAGTGCATACTTCTGAACTGACAGACAGCAAGCGCGGAGGAAAGAAAATGAAATTAAAAAAATCTGAAGGAATGAAAGAAAAAATGTTAGAACGAATTTCTAAAAAACAAGTAACGACAGTGCAGCACGATAAGTCGTGACCAAGGTCCTGGCGGCATGATTAAGTGATTATCCAACAAAATTAGGACTTGTATTGCCTGTGCAGTGATGTGCATGAGGGGTCCCTCACTGTTGGTGCTATGTACGCCGTCCCTCCGAGCAAATTCGAGATGGACTGCGTTTTTAGATTGTTATTTAGCAGCTCAAAACGTACATTCAACCCACGCTAACATACCAACTTCGTAGTAACAAATGTCACTAAATGAATAAAAAAAAATTAAAAAACATTACATCTGTCCGTTATGTGCTGGGTTTCCCCTGTGTACTTATACTGTCTTCTCTTCTCGCATTGCTACAGTGCTTTATTCCTTTTTGTACACAGTATTTTAATATGTACGGCCTGTACACACACACACATATATATATGTATGTAAATTCAACTCGCTAACTCTTTCTTATAATCTGGTAAATTCAGTTGTTATTGAAATAATTTGAAATGCCAACTAGATGTTACAAGGTAATTTTATTGATGTATTCTTAGCTCGACATGTTTAGGGTATATACGCCCATCATCAGGAGCATTAGATGTTGAGTTGCAGCGTATGGTTTTCTGCACCGAGTTTTTGGATGGGTGGTGGTCTTGAGAGCCGCTGCGTAGGTCGTGTGTACGGTGCGGATGGTGCCTTGCGACGTAACGGCACCGTACACACGACATACGCAGCGGCTCTCAAGACCACCACACATCCAAAAACTCAGTGCAGAAAACCATATGCTGCAACTCAACGTCTAAGGCTCCTGATGATGGGCGTATATACCCTAAACATGTCGAGCTAAAAATACATCAATAAAATTACCTTGTAGCATCAAGTTGGCATTTCAAATTATTTCATGAGGAAGATGCACGGTCAAACAACCCTCAGTTGTTATTATTCACCTAAAAATCCGGTTTTCAGAAGTTACATAACGAAACATTTTTAGAAAAGGTCCATACAGATTTCAGTTCATACATTAACATAGAAATTCTAAGGGTCAATATGCAGACCAGTAAACCCAAACGCGCAGTCCGCAAGTAAACTTCATGCGACACTTGAGTTGAGCTACTTCTGATTATAAGATACGGCCTGCTTCGAGGTTAAAGAATTTATTTATTTTTTATTTTAAATTTTTGTAACCTCAGTGCAAGTTTTGCTACTTCATAAATCATTGCAAAAAAAATTCATTTACGGAGGACAAGTGCTTAAGGAGATGTAGAAAACATTTTTCCAGACAATCAGCAACTTTCAACAGTGATTCTTTCTGCAAACACAGCAGTTGTTCATGGAAAATTGGGAGATACACACTGTCAGCTTAAAGAAGACTATAATGACATGGAAGCGCAATGAATTGCATAAAATGTAAGAACAGACGTCACGTATACTGTGCTAGGCAGCTAGTCCTTTAGGTCAGTGTTTCTCAACCTTTGTGAGACCGCAGCTTGTTAAATTCTTCTTTTCATAAGACGAGGGCCCGGTGCCAACAAATTTACTCGTAAATACTTTTACATTTTTTTAAGTTCATACAGTAAACTAACATAAGTGTTAATAATTAATTATGGCATAATCATAAAGAGTATTAGTACACATATATACGGTGTGGCATGTTGACAAATATAAAATTACATTTAAATTATTTTCCTATTAAAGCTTCTCTAAACTTGCCATTAAAATATTCATTCATCTACTCACCTTAAACAGTAATGTGAGCTAAATTAAGATTTTTGTGCTCACATATTCACTGCCGAAGTAGATATTTCTGTAACACGATCGCAGTTGATATTCGATTTAAAAAAATTAAAGAACGTGAATAAACAAAATAATTACTCCTAAACGTAAAGCCAAATCAATCCCTGTACACGTCTGAACAGGCCCTGAGGGTTCCAGGAGGTTGAGGCTTCCAGATTTCATGACAACCGGCACATGATGGTTGTAAATTGTCAACCTTACGCACCGGCCGCCTTTACCCCCTGGAAACGTTCCTGATACTCATTACTGTTAGAGGATGAGTCGACCACAGGGACATAGTGTGGCTGGAAGGATTATGTCAATTCAAAAATTCAGTAATACCAACGGGAATCGAAACCGTGGACTTCAGGCTTGTAACTCCTAAAAGAATCAGGTAAATTTTCTTGGAATCATGGTGAGATGGAGCACTTAATCCTGTAAGCCGATTACGATAAAAGTCGATAAAATTAAGCAGAAAATAGTCTGAAGCCCTGTCATATTCGGGAGAGGCCGGCTTAAATTTTGGACCTGGACATTGACCAAAGTGACATGTTCTGTTGCTTTCATCAGTCCTTCCCAGAAAATTCCGAGATGATACATTGAAACAGGGAGTTCTTTCCAATAACCATCGCACGATCCAAATACGTGTAGATAATTTGACGGACCGAGAACATCGCGAAATAAAGGAAAAATAAATAAATTTAAAGTTGCACATACATGAGAAGAACAACAGGATACACTTGGATAGATTACAAAACAAATACACAAATTGCAAAGGAGTTAAAAATAACACCAATTTTGGACAAATTACTGGAATACAAGAGAAGCTGGATAAAACATGTAAAGAGAATGCCTCGAAATAGATTACCCAGGGTAATGAAATACTACTCCCCAACTGGCAGAAGCAAACATGGTAGACCTTTGAAGAGACTTCTGGATACGTGAGACCGGAAAGGGTCAACAAGTGACCCAGCTCCATGAAAGATATATAATGATGATGATGATGATGATTATGATGATGACGATGAATTTTTACATAGTAGCAGTTTTCACGTATTGTTGGATAAACAAAGAGCGATACCTTTAGTTGCAAATTATGTACTGATCTGACAATTATTTTGGAGATGTGGTAGGTAGGTTTCACCCTTTCTATAGGTAGCGAAGGCCCTTAGGGTGGGTAGAGGTATAGCTCTACTCTTTCTAGGACCTCGGCCACCTCTACCCCCGGGGAACGACCCGGTACCCATTGTACAGGAGGCTGGGTGGGCCCCAGGGCCGGTCTGGACGGGCGGAAAATCTCGTCCCCACCGGGATTCGATCCCGAATCGTCCAGCCCGTAGTCAGTCGCTATACCGACTGAGCTATCCGGCCCACTGGAGATTTGGTACATACTCATAAAGTGACTCTAGGCAGGCCCAGCCCATTTTGATTTCATTTTGATGCAGTCTGCTTCGTTATTGTATTCGGAAAATAATCTCACTGGGAACCAACGGGTGCCTTCGAAAAAACCACGACATTTTTTATCATTCAACATGTGTTTGCCAGAGAACACATTCGTTTGGAACATACACCGTCAGGAAGGAGAAAAAAATAAAAAATAATCCTGAACATATTGAAATGACTCAAAGTGTCATAACATGCCGCCAGACAGAAAAAGTGGTTAAGGTTTCTAAATATATTTCATATCGCACCAACTATAAAATCTGGGACCCCTTTGGCTAACGATTTGTTTGTGTTGGCTACCAATAGAGGCGGTGTTTTCAGCAGGACGTTTAAAGATCTCCACACGTGGTACAAAAGACGCAGGACAGATAAAACAATAATACTTGCATATAACCGTCAAGTTTTTTGCTCACCGGAAGTCGGTAAGAGTAGGAACGTCGTTTCCTATGTAAGTGGGAGATGAGGAGTGTGTCTCTCGTCCTCAAATGTTATTTTGGGTCCATCTACTCTTCTGACGAAGGATTAGACCAAAAAAAATAACCTTCTCTTTAGCCTTTTTATTTCTGTTGGTCTTCAACTGTAGTTTTAAAATAAATCATTGGAAGAACTAGCTTCAGATTAGAAGAGGGGGTTATCTGTGCATATGGCAGCGGAAAACGTAGAAAAATAGAGGTATCTCAAAATTTAGATTTAGGTGCCCAGGAAGACGCCAAGAGGAATTTTTGTTTGGGCTGCATTCCCCTAATGGCAATTTTGTGTCTTCTTTCATATTATTTATTTGCTAGTTCTGATTTCTTTGTTTATGGACGTCATCCATACTATAAGAGGTAAAATTGTGTCTGATTATGTCACGAAAGCACAGAGAGGAGCGTCGGTATATCTTCAGTAATTCTTAACATCGGTACTAGGTAATAGGACTGGTCGGCTTCGCGTCGCGGACACTTTATCCCCAAAGTAAGCGCTGTAGGCAACTGTTGAATAGGAGAAGGGGTGGACCCCAGTGCCACTTTTGAAGTTTCGGGGAAGAAAATAATTTTCCCCTGTAGGAACCCAACCACATTTTCCCGTAGCTTGGCTACTACACTAACTTAGCTACAAGTATGGAGGTTATTTAACTTTGAGTTCAGTGCAAATTTATTTTTGGACTGGTTTCTTCATCGGTCGAGTTCGAGAGTAACCTGTGAAGATGTGCGGACATTAAATCCATTAAACTCTCAGTCACAACATTTCCAGGTTCTATGCCTGGAAGTCATAAATTTTAAATAAAGTCAGTGGGGAAGAGTTGAATAAGCTGTTTAAGTGCTGTAATGTGATGACATATACACGTGGTAATAAATTAGCTGTTAGGCCCTAGTTTTCTGATCCTAATTTTTCTTATAACATGAACGTGTTACATCGAATTAAAAATTATTTGCTTATCTAATTTTACATGCTTTTGCCCTTACTATTGATTAAAACACAGAGAATCTGCAAAGGTTTAAAAGGGTCAATTGTTTAATAAACCGCCCCTCTATAACATGTAAAAATTATTATATTCCGTTTAAAAGAGAGTACAAACTCTTTGGACTTGGAAGAATTGCGAGGCGCCCACAGAACGACAATCAGAGTCTAAAAAAGAACTTGCTCAATGGATTTGGTTAACATTACGAGATCTTGAAAGAAAGAAATTGATACAGGCTTGTTCGCGAGATGGCCGTACTTGTGAATTTTAAATCTAAAATCACCAAGTGAATTTATTGCACAAGAAATCGTCTATAACCTCACTGTTTATGTCTATACCAGGGGTGTCCATGTGGACGAGCTGCGCTAGTTGCTCGTAAGGACACTCTTTACACAACAGCCATAAGCTGATAAAGAGAATAAAAATCTCTCAGTTTATGGCTTCTAATTCCCGTTTATGCATTTTACTATGTTATTATAGTATCAGTCACTTACGCGTCTCGTTTCTGTAGAAAGTCATATAAGAGGCCATTTGCGATTAGCCTTATGTCCATATAAACGACTTGAATAATACGCTTTTACAGGCAATTTTCTCGAGCCGCCTTGTGCCCTGCCGCCCCGAAATCTGTAAATTAGGCCGGGTCTCTGGTTCTCGCCAGTGCGATTCTGAAGATTCACGCCTTCTGGGAAATTATGTGTCTGTGGGCGAATCGCCCGTCTACACACTGCGTAAGAAGTTCCAAAATTGTACTCCATGGACCTTCTCTGAAAACGTATCTGAACTTTACTTACTTATTACATCCTTCAAATGTGTAGTACAAGGAATTTGCATTGCCGTCAGTAAATCCTGCAGATCAGAGGTAACGTACAGACAGCCAAAAGCGTTTATTGCAATTATGGTTAGCAAAACAAACGAGGATAAGGAGAACTCTGCTATTATAACGTTCCTTCAAGACTTGCAAATAGGTTAAGTTGCCCACCACACAGAGCAATATTACATAAGACCAGAATCAGACAGTGACAAACTGCACTCCATACCAACAAATTCATTTCGAATACCCTGCGCTCTCTTGTGTTCAGCACATCTCTTTGGATCTTGGATTCTTGTAGGCAAGTTTCACTACATTCAGTTCCTAATATGTCCGTTTTATTGGTCTGCAGTCCAGTTATTTTTTTTAACAAACCAAAGTTAAGTCCAAAACTTTGCACTAAATCATTATTTGACCCAAAAGCTGGGGATTGAGTCAACTACTTCGTTATACACAAGCACCTACAAAAACGCTTAGACCGACACACCCGTTTTGAATGGCCATCAACAATGCTGTGTATAATTGGGGTTAGCGACGGTCGTCAAGAAGGAATGAAATGCTCTACCATTCTTGAATGAGGGAACTAGCGCTTAAATTGCTATATCCGTGATGGCGACCACTCAGCAGCCAGCAGAGTATGTGTGTGCGTGTGTGTGCGTTTGTTCGCGTGTGTGTCAAACAGAGACAGAGTGAGAGAAGAAAGGTCAGAGAGGGACGAAAGAAGGGAGGCCCTTGACTTGTCGTGTCTTATTTGTACTGAAAAACCGCGCGGCAAATCTTGGTTTACAATCGAGATGGTAACAAGAGGAGAAGAAGAAAATGTAAGGGAATCTACAAAATCCTTCTTGAGACCGCCTCTGCCCAACCCTCATCCTGCTAACAACACCAGCACCCCTATAAACCTCGACGTATTTTGGCGGTGTTTCCTGCTGCTTGTAGCGGAACTTCTTTGTGTTGTAGTGAGTAGTAAGGCATAGGTTGTGATCAAGAGTATTATCAGCTCTAAAGATGTCTTACCTTCCTCGGAATAACCTCCCTTCGTACATAAATTATATGTGTATTAATCTACTTGTTGTCCATAACCGAAACACAAAAAGCTCCATCTCCTCGGACTTCTAGACCCTTGAAGATCAAGGAACTACAATCATTCTGAATATTGGGATCCCCTCACAAAAGGATGTAGTGTCATATCCCAGACGAACGGAATTCTCAGCCACACCTCAGAGAAAATCTTAAAAATTTCACTGTTCACCTGACCTTCTGTTTCCTTCTCCTGTTGTAGGTCTGTTACTTTTCGCAGTCCTTTCTCTATTAATCATGAAAAAGTAAAACTTTTCGCTGTAGGACAAAGTTTGCAATGAAATGTGGTCTCTCTCGAAGTCTGTGCATTACAAATCATTACGGAGCAAGGCGTAGTGTTTCGACGAACGTCCACGCCCACAGTGAGATACTTAAACTCGCGTCACTTCAGTGTTCAGGGACGGGAAGGCGAGGAAGAGTGTGTAAGCAGCTACTTTACCTTAAGGAAACGAAAAGGTACTGGACGTTGAAAGATAAATCTGTTTGGAAGAGGCTATGAACCCGTGGTGAGATCGAAGAAGTGATGATGAGTGTTCGTGATAGTGAAGATAATGTCAACACAAATTATGTCTAATTACAGTATGGTGAATACGTTCCGAATTTTGCTTCTCAGTAGACGGACGATGCGAGGGTTTTGCACTAAGAATATGATGTCAACCTACTGTACCCATTTACCCACAACCTTCTACACAATTTACATCAGACTCTTCTTTAACAAATGACTGTAGCCCTCACGCTTCGCTAAACTAAAGGATTACCTTTTGCTTCTACCCCTCGACACTGCATGGTCTTTGTGTAGCACGTCGAAACCTTTAGCCAGTTCTAATCTTCCTGTCTTTATGTTATAGACCTTATTGGAAAGGTTAAGGTAGAGGGTGGGGGGGTTCTGGATTTGTCCCCCCCCCCAGTGTGCCATATCAGACCATATGCTTGCCTGTGGCCTACACACTCCAGCACCGTGCAAATTGTGGTCTCCGTACACAAAGAACACAAAAGCTTACATCAAACGCTTATCTCTTTATTTATTTCCACTGGTTTGAGGATTTCAACTGAATGGAAAAAGAGGCAATGCATTAGAAGTAACATTTGTGGTGATGATGGTGGGCAGCTTATTTGCCCGAATGGGATCGAGGCCAATAGTTTGCTGCGTCAATGTAACACCGTGCTTCATATATCGAAGGGACGTGGAACATAAAATCAAACCGCCAAATATCACGATAAGTTAAGGATAATGTAGGTCGAACACAACTTGTTTATTAGCAGGGTGTTAATGAAACAACATGTTTCGGCCTACTTGGAGGCCATCATCAGGTTTACAATGTTGGCTTTGAGAGACAAATAATAATAATTATTTTTCTCTTAGATCCAACATTGTAAACCTGATGATAGCCTGCGAGTAGGCCGAAACATGTTGTTTCATTAACACCCTGCTAATAAACAAGTTGTGTTCGACCTACATTATCCTTAACTTATTGTTACATACACAACGGGGATGCCTCAACTTCAGACCAAATATCACGATCTGTTTTGGGTGATTATGTTGTTTACACATGTAGGTCTTAATCAGATTTTTTTGATAGAAGACAATGTAAAATTGATATGCCTATTAAATTTTTTAAGTAGTTAAATTAATTTGATTCATGTGGTCTACTTATATCGGAATATTGTGGCTGATGAGTCGATTGACATATTCGAATAAGGTGCTACAAAAGTGATACAATTTGTGCATTTTAATATTAGGTTTCACATTTGTCTCCTTATTTTGACATTTTTGAAAAAAATAAATTGAGAATATTTCACACAATAATGAATGACTTGAAAACTAAGAACAAGAAGAATATATTTGGTTACATGGAGTCATATGACTAAACAAACTTAAGATTGGTTTCTAATTTGTTACTGACTTGTAAGGGATAAAAATTTGGATCTACAGGTTGCATTTTTGCGATCGGGAGACCTCCGGGGGCCTCACCCACAAGAATGAGCAAGTAAATGTAAAGTTAGGAAGAAATTTTACACCATAACAAAGTATGTAGACGGTATCCGTATAGGAATCACTAACCTACGTAAAAACCATACAACTAATTTAAAGGAGCATGTCTTTGGTCACCTAATGGGTATAGACTGGCGCAGTTCAGCTGTAATTGTTTAAGCTGTGTTTGTATTGGAAAGCAAAAACTAAAATGCCAGCGGGCCTGAAAGTAAGCAAAGAAGTAACAGGCATAACGTCGTTACCTAGAAAAAAGCACTTGAAAATTGTTGTGGTCCCCCCTCCCCCCCAGGTTCAGACGTCTTGAAAACATCAGTCCTCTGCTTTAACTGCTATCACAATGGATGTCGTTAAGTTCGCTATTAGGCTATAATCTTGCAACAAGGAAAACATTTATGATGTCATAGTTTTGCTAATTATAAAGAGTATTGATATCAATCAATTCATAAATTTTAGGAATACCTATTATTTCAACATTTCTGCCCCCCCCCCCTCCCACACACACACATACCAATTTCTCCCATGTAGAGCAACATTTAGTAACCTTTCCTTCTATTCATAATCGTACACAGCCACACTTTGTTCTAAATAATCTCAGATATAATAAATGGGCAAAACTTCGAATTCGTCTTTCCCAATTTCTAACTGCGGTTTCCACACACCAGCCTTCCCCAATCCACTCTTTTACTACAAACCACGACGCCACTGAATGTACACGCTATATATCACAGAAACAAATTTGAGGTCAATGTCGAGAGGGCAATATCGACTGAATGGGAAATTCGCATATATCCGACAACTGTGTGATGATCCTATTAGTAGCTACTAACAACGGATTTTCGACGAGGACAGGATAGCTACAGAATGACAGGTCTTCAGCTTTTGAACGTACAGACAGTTATGCGTGAATATATCGAACGTGATGCGAGCTTCTGATTGAATAAATGACACAGCCCATTGAAACATAAAAACATTTGTCTTAGGAATGAAGTTCGTGACCTGTGACTACTACCTATCAAGCTATCAAAACAGTTCTTTTTTTATCGTTGTACCGTGCATTTTGATATCTATAAAGTTCGTACACCAACAAATGCACTTTTTATTAAACTTGACAAAGTTTTAAAATTTACATTAAAAATCACTTTGACTTACTCCTACATGTTTCGGTCTACGACCATCATCAGGGAGCCTTCACTAGAGCCTAGCTAAAGTTATATTTTGGTTAAAATTCTGTAAAAAAAATTACGTCGTTATATGTTATGCGGTGGTGTGGCAGCATATCATGGTTATGGTGTGTGTACTGTGTGCTGTGTTGAGTGCGACTGTATGGTGTGTGTACTGTGTGCTGTGTTGAGTGCGACTGTATGGTGTGTGTACTGTGTGCTGTGTTGAGTGCGACTGTATGGTGTG
>Ga0131853_10011867_pt1 | contig 15938 bp, 14 predicted proteins | sample TergutLab28metaG_FD_92764 | JGI IMG/M metagenome (GOLD analysis project Ga0131853, IMG submission 92764) | Labiotermes labralis P1 segment gut microbial communities from Petit-Saut dam, French Guiana - Lab288 P1 (version 2) (version 2) | ecosystem: Host-associated > Arthropoda: Insects >...
CTTTTTTCGGGGGGGTGCGCGAAGCACGATGGGGGGGGGGGCTGCCGTACGGGGGGGGGAAGGGTTGAAGAAAAGGATATTTTTGGGGGGTGGGGGGGGGGGGGGGGACAATTTTAACTTAACTTCAGGTACTGCAGTGAAGAATGTGACAATGTAGGGTTAAGGTCTCAGGCACAACTTCACTTCAGGTACTGTAATAAGGATTGTGATATTGTAGTGGTATAGTATCAGATCCATCTTGCTAAGTGGAACCTCTGTCTCAGCATCTTAAATTTTTGTCTGTTGCACTCTTCTATATAATTAGTGAAATTAAGAAACAAACACAACATGCGTCTATTAATAAACTATAAATATATCCCTGATGTGTTTCACCTATCAAATTGTGACCCTCAGCCTCTTCAATCTTGCTTGGTGTTCTACAATATAGTTCTTGATTTATAAAGAAGATGGATTAGGGGAGGGGAGATACCAAGTAATACTAACTTCCTTCAATCCACCCATCTAGCCTTATTCAACTTTGCCTAGTAACTTGGTTGCATATGACCACTGCAATGAAGGAGCCAAAAAAATGCCATTGTTGTGATTCAGTACACCATTTACTTTGACACATTACATTCAGTAACTGCACACCATAAATAAGAATGATACAGCCAGTGTTTTGAATGAATAAGAAAGCTTGATATTACATCTGGGTGTTTAACTGCCTACAGGATGTACATGTTGCTACAAATCATACACGTGGCATTTTTATTTTAGCTGTTTACAAACCTTATGTAATAAAGCAATGTATGTTTGATAAAGGTGTTGTCTGGTAAGGATGGGCACTTGATAGTTGTATCCTTTGTTGGGGAGAAGGGGGTGTGTTACTTGGTTTATTCAGTAGATGCATATTTTAATGTTATGCTTGATGGTTTATTTATTTGACTAATTTCATCTTACCATTCTGTACTGGGACATTCCAAGCCACCATTGTAGGCTAGAGCAGTGTTTCTTGACCTTTTTGGTATTTTGGACCTCTTACCAAAATCTCAGTATTTCTGAGGAAACCCCCACCACCCCACCTCAAATGATCTGAAGATATGTACCACTGAAGCACAATTCATTCTGACATTTAAAGTTTGAATAATTACCAGCAAGAAATGTCTTTGAACGGTAAAATTCTTTATTGCGTCTGTTTGTAAATTAATTACAAAAGTCAGATTTTTCCTGGCGATAGTGACAGTAAAACCAAGTTTAAAGAAAATCTAAGGGGAAAAAAACTGTTGTACTGAATACAGTCTACACTGCATAAGACCATTATTCCACATGAACAGATTTTTTAGACTAAAAGGATACTCTAGAATCTTTTTTCACTTGTAACTTATAATGGACAGAAAATGGTAACCTCATGGACCTCCTGGCTAGGCCATGCTGACCACGGTCCAAGAACTGCTGGTCTGAAGTGTTGATTGTGCCAATGATGATGTTAGTGATGATCATGAGTGCACCACTGGATCAGTATGTACCTTCTGGGTTTTCTGTCCATTGAAATTTATCCTTTCATATCAGTGTTGTTATCTGTTAGATTCTTTTTGTTATGGTCCCTGAGTTCTAATGTGTGTAGTTTAGCATTTAAGTTTAGAGCTGTTGTGTGTGTGTGTGTGTTTGATCATGCTTTTTATGTAGGGTATGTAGGGGACTAGACAGACCCCTGCTACACTGTGTGTATGCATGGGATTAGATGTGGGTCAGCAATGCAGGCTGTATGCGCCTATCTGAAAGTTATTAATAGTGCGAAAGCTAGCAGGATTACCTTTTGACTATTGAAATCTTTGTGCACGATTCTTTACTCCCTTGAAACATTTGTAGTCTTTGTATAACTTTATGTTTGGCAACAATTCAGCAGGTTGTTTTGAAATTAAATCTATTGTGTGGAATACTTAACCAGGGGTGTGCACCCTTTTCAAATGAACCACACTATTTTTGGCTAGATTTTATATTAATACAGCAACATCTAAATACAAGTCATGTAATTACTGTGGTGTAGATTGTAAAGAACCCATGTGAATGCTCTGATTTGGTAATGCAATTAAATTATTGCATTTCTTGACAAAGTTCCATGATGATTGCTGTTTGTGGTGTTGCTTTCTGAAATGTGCTTTCAAATTAAAAAATGCTTGAAATATAATTGTGTACTGAGTATGTGAGGGTGGTTTTCTTTATTATGACCACAGTACCATCTAAATATAAACTTTGTTACTTAAGTGTTCCCAATTTTAATTTGTGTGATATGCAAATGTTACACATCAGCTTGCAGTTTGTATATGATATATACAGCTTGCGTGTAACATTTTGCAGTTGTTTTCAACCAGTTGGCTGCCTCATCAGTAATGCATTTTGAAGGTATTTTGGTGGTCTTTCAGCTGTTCTCTCTGACACTCTGTGTGTTTTTTAATCTCTGAATATGAATGTTGGATGATCTTGAATTAGGCCTTTGATGACTTCAGGATACTTCCAGATTTGTTGTTGACCCTAAATAATGTTGTACCACGTCAAGTATAAATGACTTACCCAGCCATTTCATCCTGTTTATTACAGTCAGCCAGCCTAACAGGAGTCTGGAGATTAATTTTAAAGCCAAAATGTTATATATTTCATACCAAAGAAATTGATTCATGCATTTTTTAATTATAATTGAAAAATGCATTTACTGGACAAAGTGCTTTCTATTCCTGAACATTGCACACCTCTGACTTTGAGAGTTGATGGTGTTTGAGTAAGCCACTGGCTATAATATTGGGGCACAAGTGTTACATGCTGCCTTGTAATGTAACATTTCATCCACTGCAGCAAGGTGTTGTTAACTGTTGTGAGTGCAGGTTTTGATATGTGTACATCTAGTGTGCATTCATCTCCTTAACATTCCCTTAGAAATACATGAAAGTATTTAATTTGCTGTTGAGTGTTTGCTGTCACTATCTGAAACTGGTGTACATATTGTATTTAATATTATACTAAAATTTTTACTTTAGATGTAAATAAGATGTCTCACACCACATTCTTCATATAATGGATGTTACTTATTGCATTCATGTCTTACATGCTCATTGGAAAATGAGTCTTATGAACCTGTATGCTTCAAAGGCATTGGGGAAAAGAACATGGAACATTTACTAACATACAAGGAAGTTTTAAAAAACAAGGGAACGGACACTGATGCCAAGAACTTTATTTTGACCTAGATGTATACATGGCACATGGGCAGTAGGTGGTACACATCAGATATGCACATAGTCATCATTGATATTTAAGCATTAGTCACAACATTGCTTCAAGGCTTGTTCTTCCAGTGTAGTAGATGAAATTGGTGCGAAGTGTCTGTAAGCAGGAGATGACAGCTTGCTTCCTGTCAGAATCTGGTACAAATCACTCGCCAGCCAGGTGCTTTTTAAGGGGTCTAACTGGATGGAAATCATTGGACTCCATTCTGCCAACCGGATGTGTGACTGGTTGCAGCATAATGGCTGGTATGTTGTTAACCAGCTCCCCTACATTCCTAGTGCTGTGCACAGTAGTTTCCAGCTCTTTGGACCCCATATGAAGAGTGGGGATGGCAAACCGTTCACAAAAGATGCTGATACAAAGCCAACTTTCACAACCTGGCTACAGACACTTGGCTCTGATTTCCTGTATGCTGGCATACAACCCTAGGCACCATAATGGGGCATGCTAAAATATGAATGTGACTATGTGGAGGTGTGAATTTCATTTGTGGTTGGTATTATATTCAACAATGGACACAATTAAGAAAGTAACTGCTGCTTATGCAGTGTCATGTAAACTTGATGTATGCAGTAACAATGCAGGCAAGGTATTTTACAATAAAGTGCTAGGAATGAAACATTTTGAGAGCCATCTTTTTTTCTTTTTTGCTTAAATACAAGTGTGTTTGAGACACTATGAAGAATGTAGAGTATAAACTTCATAATCTGAATTAGTCATAGACAGTGTTCTTGCTATACAATTTTTTTTTTTTAACCATTTAAAGACCTGCATGCCAAACATGAACATATATAGGAAAACACCCCTAGAAATTCATTTTATATATTTAGGCAACAAGGAAATGTACAGCATTTTTAAAACATGCTGTATTATTTTGGTTTTTTTCCCACACAGTGCCACTTAGTTCATAATTTTACCTTTCTCACTTCAGATACATGTTTTGCATAAACGATGCGCTAGAATTTAAGTACCCACTTCAGTAAAATAATGATTAGGGTGAGGATAAAATCGTTGCTGTTCTTCATTAAGCACCATGCTGTGAACTTACACATGGAGTTTTCGCTCTCCAGGATTTCACTTAATCAAGAATACAACATGCACAGAACTAACACAGTGCCTAGTCTTAAGAAACCTGTTAAACTAAAGTGGTTTCCAAGTCAATTTACAGATGCCATATTCCTTTATTAGGTAACAGTTACTGCAAAGGAGTTCAGATTTGCTACAAATTTCAGCTTGTGAAAGCTGGATGTATTAATGTAATGCAGTATGGAGTGATAGAAGTACGCCATCTTGTACGATTGTGAGGATTTTAAAGCAGTAGAAGAGATTTGTTAGCAGCTTTATGAGAATGTGTTTGTGTACAAAAAGGCTGGAGTAGTTTCAAGTAAATTGCTCTGATAGTTTGGAAAGAAAAGCAGTGCAAACCCACTTTAACAAGTACTGTGGGATGTTGTGTTAGTTATGTGAACTAACATTCTTTGAGAACAAAAGTGCGGTTTGTGTCACATTTATTGAAGAGTTACAAAACACAGATTTCATTTGTAAATATTAAGAATTAAACTGTTTTTATCTTTTTGAACCATGTTCTAAATCTGACACTATATTTAAGGAGGCAAAAGTAACAGGAAAGGCATGTGCGTGTTTAGGAATATGACTTTCCTGTTACTTGTCATGCAGGCTATTGAAAATAGTGTAGCTCTTTATGTGGTCATGTAGGAATTTAAATGATATGATACTAAAAGGACAGGAACTTAAACTAAATCTGGTTAAGAAGAACAAGGTTGTGTACTTTATGTTGATTGTTGTGGAGTATGAACACATTGAGTTCATACTGTAACACCATAATGTTACATGGCAATATCATAAGAATGCTGAGACATAACAGTGTTGTTGTTATTGATTTCCACTGGAAACTGCCTTTTCTTGTGTCAGAAGTGCGGTGAAAGGAATAGGGATTGTTAAATTATTCATCTAATAAATGTTGTTTTGGTTGCATCTGAAAGGAAAGTATATTCTGTGGATTTATGTCATCTTACCCACAGCTGTTTGCCAAATTTTGTAAATCTTTTACTGTTTGTGTGTAGGTAAAAGAGGAAATCATGTAAAAAATTCTAAGGAGTAGATTATGTTACATTATTTTAATATGTGTATGTATGTATGTAAATTTGCCTGGCTCTTTGCACCAAGGTGTATGTATGTAGTTTTGACATAATGATTTTTTAGCTAGTGAGTGTGTGCATCATGTTCAGTGAGCTGAATCATTTGTCCTGTCATTTGTAGTACATGTGTCTTTGTTCCACATGCCCTGGTTGCATTACTGCAAAATTGTACCAGCTGTTTTGGGTGTTGTACAGCGTTGCAGAAAGTGAGACATAAGAATTTGTTTTACAGGTTTGTGCCAGTAAGGGGTCAGTTCCTTGTTTTGTCCTCAGACTTGTATCAACTACGGAGTGAATTATAATGTTATTTCCTGGTCTGACAAAATTGGTGCCACAATATGCTGGGGAACATGGACAGCAGAGAGCAGTACCTTGCAACTTGTGTTGTAATATAATTTTATGTTTATTTAGGCCCCTGTTGTACCCACCGAAGTTTAGTGGTCTGACTTCTGAGAGTGAATATAATAATATGTGGTGCCCATGGATGTGAGGGAGCCGGAATAGTATAGTGGGTGTAGCAACTCTTTACAGCTGAACGGTCCAGGGTTTCAGTCCTGGTGGGGGTGAGAGATTTTTCTCTTTTTCAAAATATCCAGACGGAGACATACCCACCTTCCTGTTTGATGGGTAGTGGGGCTCTTTCCCAAGGAGTAAAGCAGCCAGGGTGTGAACTCAACCACCCAACTCCATCTAGTGCCAAGGTTAAGAATGAGTGGAACTATACATTTACTCCCCCCCCCCCCTATGCCTGCATGGCAATGACGTGGAAAATTTAACCTATTACAAGTGGTGTGAATTCTGATAAAACTTAGGACATACAGAAATGATAAAATGAGCTGTCAGATGGTGCTGTAATATTGCACTGTTGTTCACTCTGTGAGATGCCTGCATTGATGGGAATCATTCTCTATTGGTTGAACATACAACACATTCCATCATGCACACTTCTGTGTGGATCTTGAATTTTGAAATATTATCCTTGAATTTTCCCACAACCCTTTCAGGTTTGTTTGTTTATGGCCTGCTGTCATTTCCTGCTTCAGGTGGTCATTTAATTTTACCTCATTGTTGGTTTCCTCGTACAGTAATTGAAATGTTATTTCCACATTTAAAGCTGTTTTGTGTTATGTTTGTCCATTTCACCATGGGTGATTTGGATTTAGTGCCTCAGAACATGTTGTGCCATTCAATTCATACTGCGGTCATTGTTTGTCTTTCCCGGTTATTTAGATCGTGCTTCACAGAAAACTTACTCCACTAGCCTGCATGTATTGTAGTGGTGTCAACTTTTGTTCCACTTACTTCTGCCAGTTCTGTTTGTTGTGAATAAGGTTTTATGTTGTCTGATTTTCTGTTCGGTGGTCAGCAGGCTCATGGAATTCGATATTCTGTTTGCTATAAATATTGTTCCCTTAATGTTACGGAAAGCTTCCAGTAGCTATATGCTTTGTCTTGTGGCAAGAACCCTGTAACTAACAGTAAAGTGTTCAGAAGGTGTGGCCGAGAATGTAGCATTTATAGTGTGCTACCACTCAGAAACTTTAAGAAATTTTTCTTAGGTATGGCAGTATCACAAATTTGTGGCCTTGTGGGTTGCCCACTTCATAAAAGTTTACTGGATTCTTTGGTTCCTAAATTTTTTCCGCAGTAAATGTCACTGTAATTGAATATTCAGTAAGATGACAGATCTGTGTGACATGTTGTAACAATGGGTTCAAGTTTTTGAAGTTCTCACAACAGTATTTATTAACATTCAAGTCTCTTGGTATGTTGGCTGATATATACATACTACTTACTGCTTGACATGTAAAATTTGAGAAGCTTTAGAAGTACACCGGAGTGCACTTGTCTGAATTTCTATCCTGACTTTTTGCAGCTGAAGATAATTATCCTCAGCTTCTTTAGTTAACATTAATACTGCCTTCATTTTGTACCTCTAAATTATTGTATATATCACAAATATCAAAACTGGGTGATCAAACCTGGAATTGTAGCATGTACAACAGGCATGTCAAAAGGGAAGGCCATATGCTGCATATAACCAATTTGAATTCTTGTGGTGACTTGGCAACTTGGAAGAAGCTGGTGCAGTATAGTTGGTATAGTGACTTGGTGTAGGCTGGGTGGTTTGGGTTTGAATCCTGGTAGGGTCAGGAAGTGTCCAGACTGGCTCTGGGGCTTACCCATCCTCCTGTTTAGTGGGTACCAGTGTTCTTTCCTGGAGGTACATGGCCAGGGCATGAAGTTAACCATTCACCTCCATCTCCTGCCAAGGATAAGAATGAGTGGAGCTGTACCTCTTCTTCTCATATATGCATTTGTAGCTTGAGCAGGGAAAACTGTACCTTTTTGTATTAATTTGAATGAGTTCATACAATGGTTATATTTCAAAGCGGAATATTTCTTTTCAGAAATTGAAAGCGGTATCATATGTGTGTCTCATTTGTGAAAATGTAGTTGGCGTTTGCCAAGAGTATAATGTTACACAGGATGGGAACCGTACCACTAGGAATGTGTGATGTTTATAACAAAATGTGGAACTAATGAATTGTGCAAATTAAAATCAGCTGTAATGCAGCAACAGTATGTCTTAAGTCAAGTGACTCAACAATTAAGCAAGTTTTTGTTTCCCAGTTTAGTACCAACAATTTCACAGGTGTTTAAAGAAGGAAAATTTATTTAAGAGTGTGTCATTAATGCAATTTCACTAGAAGGAAATAGATTTTGAGCACAGTTTTCATGGCATCAAATTACTGGTCACAGACAGTACCAGTAATGCATGGAACAGAAAAGTTCTCTGAGGTACTGTTGCAAAAAAAAACAACTTTTCATGTTGTTTTCTTTAGGCACTGGTTACTTTCTGAAGACCATTTGGTGATGTAAGGTCAGTAGTGGTAGAGAACACGTCTTTTGTTTGCAATTCTTGACAGCATGAATGATTCAGCTCACATTATGTTTCATGATTTTACAGTAACAGGGCTGGTGTAAAGTTTTTAATTTAACATACCCTGAGATTGTGATGTATTTTAATTTGCTGTAAGATGTGTGCTTATTTTCTGTCAAGACATTATTTAATTGTAATAGTTGTGTGTATATTCAAAGAAGAAAAATATTTGCCCTAAAAGGGTTGTGGAATTTGTCCATTTGTTTTCAATTTTGTAATATTAAAATGAAAATCGTTAATGTATTTGTACAGTATACTTGCACCCTGATCCTGTATGTAGTAAAACCTGCTAGAACTGGAAGTGGAAGGAGACAATATTTTCACCAGTGGCAGATTTGTTTCATTCTGATAACATAGTCTGCAGTTTTTACTGCATTATCATAGAACATCTCCTGTTTCCCCCTCCCCAAAACATTAGGAAAGCCATGGTAATTTTAACATTCTTCTGGTCGTGTAATTGCAGTTTTAGAGGACATGTTACACTCTGTTTATTTTCATTTTCATTTTTAAAGGAAAATTAAAATTAACACGTTTCTAAACGTTTCCTCAAAAGGTTTGAAGCTAAATTCCCCATACAGAGACAATATGACTGCAAAAGTGTAGTCACTCTATGTATGTGTTAAAAAAAACTCTAAAACATAAACGAGAGCTTACCTAAATAGCCAGTCTTGTAACAACTCACCTATAAAAATTCACTACAGGAATTATTGCGAGATACCAACTGAAATAATTATCAAGCCCAAGTGTCTTCATTACAATAAACTGATACCAGAGTCAGGTAATAAAATAGAAACAGTACGGAGGACTGTGAAGCTGGAAACAGGCGAATATTCCACAGGAGAAAAGGGCAAACCGGAAATGATGTATGCTAATGCAATAAAAAATCTTAAAAAACTACAGCAGTTGATTTCAGTAATTTTAACGGTTATAGCAAGAATGACTAGTGATAGCGGAGACGCAGCAGAGTACCTAGCTAAAGTTACTGCCATGAACTTCCCAGATATAATGCGCTTAACAACAAAGGGTATTAGAATTGCCTTGAATTGTTTAAAATCGAAGCATTCATGTGGTTATGATGAAATGACAACTTGAAACACCCAAAAGATGTACAGATTACATTCGTGTCCAATTAGATTTGTAATCAGTCAATATTAATCGATATTTTACCAACATAACTTGAATATTCAGAAGAAAATTTCTGCATAAGAAGGGTAAACATTCTGCATATGTAATTACGATTTTCATTACTAATTACGTTGTGAAAAACTTTGACGACAGTCTGTATAATAAAGTGGTACAGGTAAAGTTGTCCGTCTCCAAGCCATGTTGAAGTATAGCTCCACGAAATCTTAATTTGCGCTAGGCGAGAGGTTAACCTTACCCACGAACGCTTTGCCCTGGGAAGTAACCCCTGCACCCATTAAATATGTGGCTAGGCCCCAGAGTGGGTCCAGACAGTTTGAAGGAGAGAAAAATATCTTACCCCTACTGGGATTGTAACCCTGGACCTCCAGCAAGTAGACTAGTCACTATACCGACTACGCTATTCCTGTCATTAAGCTCTACAAAGGATTTTTTTGTCGGAATTTTTAAAATTTTCAATTTGAGCATAGTGACACCTTCTACTCCAGTTTCCATTAATAGACGTGGAAGTGAAGTGTGCAGACAGAAGTGGCTGTACTACTATACATTATTTTACCCACAAAAAAGAAAAATGTGAAATTTTACGTTCTCAAGGCTTGGCGTAGTGTGATTATATAGATTAATGTCTTTCGGGTTGTAATACCATGTGGTGTGGAAATAATGACTGGCGTTTCAGAGGACTGTCAGTATACATGTACCTAATGAAACGGCGTCACATCTCTGAAGACTGCATTTTTCGTAGTCCACCGTGAGAACCTTATATCTCACATTGCGATTACGGAATGTGACATTATGTTGGAGCAGCTCCTTTCATCACGCCCCAGCAGGCAATAATGGTTATGGATTACTTACGAGTTAGGGGAAGTTCGGGAAGTATAGGTGAATTCAGCTATTCTGTTAATAATTTTGTTTCAGTAAGGCGAAATAATTAATTTGAAACACTATCTGCAAATTTGTAATTATTTTAGATTAGTAACTTAGAAAACTTTATGTGCATTGTAATATAATTATACAATACATACTAACTTAATACACATTTTCTAAATTAAAATATTAATTTAGAAAATATGCATTTCGTTTATGGATGGGGGGGGGGGGGGGAGGGGAGAGAGAGAGACATACATACATACTTACATACAAATAGACTGTAAAGGAAGAATGCTCTTGAAAATTCCATGGTACCGGCCGTTAGAAGCAATTTTTTTAATTCAGTACCATCATTATTACTACGAAACCAAAAGGTATCGGTTCATCGTCATTTTCCATTACCGAAAAAAAAGAGCCATAATAAAAGTTGAATTGCTTCTGCCATTTGTCGTCTCACGCAACTGGAAACTCAAATTGAACACCAGTACTGCTATACATGAATTGAATGGACACTGATGTCGGACAAATTCTCATAGACATCCACTGGTATTGTTCAAAACAGTGAGTTAATTGCTACGGATATTTGGTGGCCTTAACTCCAAGGTTTTTATTGCGAGTTTCACAAAAAAAAAAAATAGTTTTCTTGTTCGCTTTTAAAACGAGACGACGTACTCAGTTAATGGGCACAAATTGTTAAGAGGATTCCAAAGTACAAAATATAATCCGTGGTAAAATTAACAATCCTGAGTTTATGGTGAAGAAAACGTAAACTGTGACTGCAATTGAAAATGAATGTCATTAATCTAGTAGTATAGTGTCGTCATCGTGCCTGGAGCTTGAAGGCAGAGATTAATCAAATGTCACTAGTCCAGCCAAATGATTCCTTAGATCGGTGTATACTCTTTGGATAATATATACTAACACTTTTGTCATGTCTTTTGGTGGCACTGATTCATGGCATAAGACATCTCGAATTTTGGCGGTGCGTGACAAGCATTATGCCCGCCAATATTCCCGCTTTTTGTGGCGCCGTGAATGACAGTGTGTTCGGGAAGTGCAGTGTGCGAAAAAGACGTAGGTATTTTGTGGTATAAGTGATTGATATTGGTGTTCTGGATATCATAACCCACATACGATTTTGAATCTTCACTTCAAGGCAATCTGATGGCTTCTAGAGGTACGTGGGATATTAACCTGCAATTATGGATCCACCTTTATGCAGCTAACAGTCAAGCAAATTAATAGTAGTAATCAGTTTTTAGCAAAAAAAAATTATTGTTGCTCACAGAGACGTCTGTGAATGCAATTTGTTGAGATGTTAATGTGTCTTTCTGTCATAACATTTTGCATATAGTATGAGTATGAGTAATTCTGCTGTGAATGTTGGGCAGATGTGCTTGTTTGCATGGAAGAAAAAGTGTAAATTTCATACTGTCACTGTTCCATCTTTATTTACAAATTTCTATGTGAACAAATATTGAACTGGCACTAGAATGAAGGAAAAAATAATTTTTTTTGTATAATTTTGAACTAGACCTGATACGTTTTCTAGAGATGATGTATTTTCATGGACAGATATTAAAATGCATTACATATGCGTATAAATTGAAGAGTTTTTCCCATAAGTGAGGTTCTTATCAATTGCTGCTTTAAATCATACATTTATATTGTGTCATACAATGCATCGTATGGTAAAGCAACTGATGAGCCTTCTTAAAAAGAACAAGCTTCTGTAAACGTATGAGATTTGGGGTTGGCACAGTGGTATTGTTGAGGATTCAGGTCTTGTTGGATATGATGCTGTGACATTTGGGGTGTGTTTTCTGAAGTTCTGAGGGAATGCAGTGCCTCCATCTTCAGGAGTTGATCCCAGAAGACCTGAAGCATCTTTCTGTAATCAGTTCACAAAGCTTGGTGTTTATAAGAACGGGCAAAGACTACAAGCCTCCGTACTGTGGATGTGGGTTATAGAGGCTTAGAGTACTCATAGAATTAACCAGTAATACCATCCATTATGGCAAGACTCATCATGTCGTGTACGAAAGTAGAAGACCACAATGACAATGTACTGGAACATTCACATTTTGAAAGGTGACTACAGTAGATAAATGTAGCAGTTTTCTGTTCAGAAGACTGTGGGTATTGTCAAATATTGTTGTAAAAATTGGATAATGAAATCCTGCTTACATAGTAGTTTTTTCCATACCAGACGCACTTCTTTATTGGCTACCCCATTTTAGTCAAAACAGTGAGTAGATATAGCTGAAATAGTTCAACTTCAAGTGTGTGATGTCTATGTACAGTCAGCCCAAAAGGGGAAGTTAAAATCATTTTAATCTGAAGAGAACATTTACTGATGCACTGGGTAATAAATGACAGTTATCAAGTTATGTCATATGGTGGTCATATTTTTTACTGTAGGTCAAGTGATATGAAATATTTGACAGTATAATTAATTGCCTGTGATGATTCTTTATGTCCTGTATCTTTCCAAGGCCGCAAAACATCTTCTGGATGTTCACATTTGGGTTGTATGCAAGAACTTAAAAAAAAAGTTTCCAACTTCTTTTGCAGGGAAACAAAATTTACCATTAAATAGAGAACACAACCTATAAGAAGGTGTAAAGACCTACTTCCTAAAATAGAAAAATTATGCCACAAAATTAATGCAAATCGGTGATATTACTACTGCAGCAACTAGTAAAAGGTAAATCAGTCCCATTAGAGGCCCAAGGTGCCCAGAGGGTTCCAGGGAGTTAAGGTTCTTAGATTACATGACAAAGGCCCACGATGGTGGTAAGGTTGTCAACCTTATACACCGGCCGCTTTTATCCCCAGGAAATACTCCTGGTACTCATTTCTGTTAGAGGCTGAGTCGACCCCAGGGCCATAGCGCAATCAATGATTATGTCAATGAAAAATTCCAATGACACCATCTGGAATGGAACCAGTGACCTTCCGATTTGTAGCGCAGCACCTTACTAGTAGCAGAGATAATTCTCTAGATGCATAGTCCCACATACACACTTTGGTCCAGTAAAAGAATAGAATCTTTGTTTGATTGATGTATGCATTTTATTCTGTTTTGTTGACCAGTTTAGATGGCGGTCTCCCAATGGACTAAACTTTCTGAAGGGTCCTACAAAATATCCAGAAGATTAATCGTCTCATAATTAATCTGAATAACAACAGGTCAGAGAATACATGATAGCTGAAGAAGCAGAAAATTGTCTTTATTTTGTGGGCAAAAAAAACTGAAACTTTTTGTCTGTCTTGATATAAGCCTGATCTAATTAATTACATTCAGTCTGTACAACTGGTTTGCCATCACTCTCCAATAAATCTCTGATAATCTATTCTTGGCTTTTTTTTGCTGAAGTTACATTACATTAAACGGTTGCAAGTGTGGAAATGGTGGATATATGTTACACTTTTCATCAGGTTCGTGAGAGTAATTAGTGCACATAAAAATTTATGTGTCTGAATCGTACATAAGAAACTTCAAATGCTGATACCAATTGACTGTTCTTGAATGACTACATTCTGTGGTAGGATATGGATTAGACACACTGAAAGCAGTATACTGTAAGCAATATATGAAACTGGACAATTGGGCTGAAAAATGGTGACACTTCTGACTTGTATTGGGAGGTGCGCAAGTTGTTTCATCACCTGGAAATTGACTATATTGACTGAGAATATTTGTGTTCATCATCAGTCATGGGGCAGTTGCCAGGATAGAACCTCCAATTAGGGCATGAGTGCTTCCTTCCACATCTTTTACAATAAATTATTGATTAAACGTCCTGCTGGAGCTGGGCCAGTATACTGACCAGGCTACAGACAGGATATTTGTGAAGCTATTGTTACATTCCCATTGGGGAGAACAGATCTTTTCTTCAAGATATCCAGACTGGGGCTGGGGGCTGTGCAATGGGGGCTGGGGCTCTTTCCCAGGAGTAAGAGGACTGAGGAATGAAGCAGACAACTCACTACATTTAGTGCCAAAGTGAAGAATGATTGGAATTATAACTTCCCTCCCCCATATGCCTTCATGGCACACACAGAAAAAAACTTTACTTTTGTAATCATTGAGCTATTTGATGCTGCATGGTCTGAGCTATTGGCAGGTTCATTAAATAAACCCTAAATGTAAAAAACAAAGCATGAAGGAAACTACAGTCAAAGTTCTTGTGTTTTCTGTCACTAAGTACCCTATGATATTCCAGTTTTCAATTATTACTTACAGTTTACCATCTTTTGCTAGAATTACACATTACCAATATATGTTTCACTGTAATGTATTTTTCCAAAACGAAAATGTGCAAGCATTAGTATTCTTACTGACTGCATGATATTTGTTAATGCCCAAGATGAAAGTGGGTTTCTTTTAACAGCTGGTGCACAGCCAGCATCAGCGGAGCTGAAGAGAGGCTACGAATGGTAGGAAGACCGTTTATTTACATTGTAGCTATAGAAGGGTGCTGGTTTGTTATTCTGTGGTGGCCAAAGATATGTAGTTCCTGTATTTGTTGAGCTGAAATTCACATGCTTGGAATTTTAAAATGTAGAGTGAAACTGAGAATTACGGCCCTGCCTTGTTCAAGATTTAGCCACTTGTACTTCTAGACTTTACACTTGCCTAAGTTAAGTGAAAACTAATTGAACAATGTACTATTACCATTTCTGTTGCAAAAATTTGTTTATAATAATTCACACATCTATATATCAGTAATCAGCTACAAATGTAGTAGTTTGAAGAGCACAGTCTGCACTCTTCCAAAAATGTATGTGTTGTTCTCTTTATTGTTTGTTTTATGTCGTTCTGTGTATTTTTTGTGTGTAAATATGTACTGTACTACTGCCACCGGGTGGCAACCCAATTGCAGTTTAACAAATCTATCACATCATATGTTATCATAAACTGCTCTGCGTACTGGGTATCTTAATAGCTATAAAAAAAGGAATTTATTATATAAATTTGTGTAACAAATTTTAGATTGTCCTTCTGTCATTTAGTATTAAGTTTTTGTTTTTTTCTCCACAAATGTTGTGAACTATTCTGAATTGACAATAAAAATCATAATTATCCTTTTCATTTTTAGAACACATTTTATGCTATTAGCAAAAGTAGGGAGAATAATTTTGAATATTGTCTTCTGGGATGAATTGCCATGTTGATTCATTGAAATTTATGCTAATGTTCTCAAAGACTACATGATGTCACATCTTTACAGTCTCCATGTTGAGAAAGTAAAATCCCATCTAGTTATGTTCATTTTTAAATTGATCCTGACATCAGTTTTTTTAGTAGAGTGTTTTGATTGTTCCTATTAGTCTTTTGTATGTATTTTATGTTTCTATACATGAGTTTGTTGTATTCAAGTGGCCTTTTAAAGAGCAGTGTCATTAAGATTAAGCAGACAGACTTAATTACAAATAATGATATACAGGGTGTTTCACGACTTTAGGGCATAACTGCAGGAGGTGATTTCCTAGGCCTTTGTGATCAAAAAAGTTCATATAAACATGTGTCCGATTTTGGACGGTTACGGAGTTATGAC
>Ga0131853_10011868_pt1 | contig 15937 bp, 10 predicted proteins | sample TergutLab28metaG_FD_92764 | JGI IMG/M metagenome (GOLD analysis project Ga0131853, IMG submission 92764) | Labiotermes labralis P1 segment gut microbial communities from Petit-Saut dam, French Guiana - Lab288 P1 (version 2) (version 2) | ecosystem: Host-associated > Arthropoda: Insects >...
AATTGCTGTTGGCGGCGGGGTTAATAACTTCAGCCAGACACATGGTTATGGTGCAATTTCTAACTTATATCTTGCAGTTGGTGCAGGAGTTATTGACCCAGCGACATTCTCCCCTGCTGTTCAAAGAACATGGGCGCAGACTGGTGGACTTCTTCATTCTCTTCTGACACAACAGCCAACAACAGAAATTGGCGGTGGACAAAGCACTGCAGATGATTTAGACGATGTGACACCTCCAACAACAAACATTGTTCCTCCAAATAATACTCCACCAGACAATCAGTCACCTCTTGTTGATGACACTGTTCCTAATCCTTTCTTGGGCGTCCTTCCACCTATTCCAGTTGATGCTGACCGCTTGGCAAAAGGCTTAAACGCGGTTTATGTTGGGCCAAACAATGCAAGTGATAGGTTTGGACCAGTTTCGGTTGACACAATGGAATTTGTTGACGACAAGACTTTGGTTTTTAACATCGTTTCAAAACGAGCAAGAGACAAAGAAGCTCAGAAGTTTAGACTTGAAATTGATACATCGGAATTCTTCTTTAAAAAGAATAAAGCACTTTATGAGCAAACTAAAGGTGCATATGAAGCATATCTGGCTTCTCAAACTCCAGAAAACACAGAAGCACTTAGAAACAGCATCTCAACATGCTTTGATAAGATGCTTCACCATATTTCATATAAATCGAATGTGGCAACGCTTAGACAGGTTTCGGACTTTATGCATAAGCCAACAACACCTGCAGAAGCTCTTAAAGTTATTAAAGGAAAAGAGTTCCCTGCTTATTCGTATGACCAAAATAACGATGTTCTTATTGCTTCGGTGAATAAACTTCTTCCGGGGACTTATAAGCATGGTTCGAACATTCACCTTGAAAGCGTGAAGTTGACTGACAAAGATGAAGTTGTTCTGACAATACACTCAGGAAAATATAAAGAAGCTGAAGCTTTGAAAGAACTTAGAAAAAATGTTTCGGAAGATATTGGAAAACTTCGCTTTATGGTTGAAGGCGACGAAAGAAAAGCAATTGAGAAAAAACTGTTTGAACGTTTTGTTGATATGAACGCAGCATATGACTCTCACCCAACAAAAAGAAGATGGTTTAGAAAAGTTGAAGATAAGACTGTTAAACCTGAAGAAAAACTTAAGGACGACATTAAACTCTCAATTGAAAAAGCACAAAAAGAACTTGCAGCAAAACAAATCATGAGAGGACACCCTGCTTATGAAAGTGAGCTTATCAGACTTACAACAGATTCTTTGATTGAAAGAGCAATTCTAGACGGAAGAACAACAATCAAAGACTATGAAAAAGATTTGGAAAAGAACAAGACTACGCACATTCTTACAGTTAAAACTCCAGAAAACCTTGATGCATTGAAAGCAAACTTAGACGGAAACAACCCAGGCAACTTTAGAAGAGAAATTGACACCATGTTGTCACAGCACATGACACCACAAAACTCTAGCTTTGGCGGGGTTATTCCTCACCGCGGTGGACTTAGAATGAGAACTAAGTTGTTTATTGCAGCAGGTGCGGTTGCTCTTGCTGGAATTACGGTGACAACTGCAGTGTTGTCTTCTGGCGGCGGAATGAACATTGATGATGACGAACCAGACGGACCAGATGGGCCAGATGGACCGGACGGACCGGACGGGCCAGACGGACCAGGCACAGGTATTCACCCACCAGACAACGTTCTTGCAAACGACACAGATGGTTCGCTTAGAGATGCAATCAACTCTTGGTTCCAGAACACTCCTGATTTGAAAATTCCAGAAGGTGCAAGCATAAGTTTCAATATTTCGGTTGTTGACCAGATTCCAGACAACCCAGGATTCTCAAACATCACAATGGAAGTTACGGTTATTGATGCTGATGGAAACTTCTTTGCGGGTGGAGATTTGGACCCAATGGTGATTCAAATATCTCAACCAACAAGCAACGTTGGAACATTTGATAACTGGCAAAATGCTCCTCAAGATGTGATTGACATTGTGACTGGCGCACTGTATACAAACAATGCTCACGTTGAAACAGGAAGCAAATCTGTGGACAGAGACGGACCAGCATTCCAACCATCAACTCCAGACCATACCTTGACTGGAACAGAGGTTCCGAGCATGATGCAACAAGACCTTCTTGATGCACTTGGCGTGAATGGTGCTGTTGATGGAGTTTCTATTGAAGTTCTTAGAGAAAATGCTATAAACAGGTCTGAAACTTCTGCAACAATTAGAATCAATGTGTTGCAAGATGGAGACGTGTTGCAGTTTGAAGAAACAATCACGGGTCCAAATATGGAAATTAGGGATTTAATCAACAACCCTCACAACCTGACTGCACAAGTTATAAACCAACTTGAAGCAAGTGGCAGCAGCGTTGCACCAAGCACATTCGGTGGTGCAGACATTGGCGGAGACACTGGCAATCAAGCAAACCCTCCAAAAACGGGCTTGAATGTTGATAGAAGCGGTGTTCCTGAAAACCCAGGCACAACAACAGTTGAAGACGACAGAACACCAGAAACACCAAAAAAACCAGGTCTGACTGTTGAGAGATATGTCCCTGATGAAATCACAATGGAAAGTCAGAGCGTTGAACTTCAAACACAAAGAACAATTGAAACGCAAAAAACAATTGAAACACTTGAAGAAACAAACAGACAAGCAAAAAACTTTAACCATAAAAAAGGACCAATAAACCCATTTACTAAATAAAAAACGGCTGATGCCGTTTTTTTAATTCATTGCTCCGCCGCCAAGGCAGATTTTACCCTTGTATAAAACAAGATATTGCCCTGCAGCAATTGCACGTTGCGACTCTTTAAACTCCACTTCTATTTCGTTTTTTGTCACCCTGATGATTTTGCACTTGTGTTCTTCTTTACTGTGTCTAACTTTCGCTGTGTAGTTATATGTTTTTGAGAGTTCGAGTTTTGTGTCCGTAACTATGCTGAAATCGGAAACTGTTACGGTCTTTGAATATAACTCCGAGCAACCTTCTGGCGCAACAATAAGTTCGTTTGTTTTTAGGTCTTTTTTTAGGACAACGAATTTTGCCCCTTCCATGCCTTTTTGTCCACCAATTCCTAGTCCTTTTGATTGCCCTATTGTGTAGTTTATAAGTCCATCATGCAAACCAATCTTTTTGCCAGATGTTAGAACAATATTTCCAGGCACTGCTTTTAGGTGCTTAGATAGAAAGTTTCTAAACTCTTGATTTCCAACAAAGCATATTCCTGTGCTGTCTTTCTTTTCTGCAGTTATCAGTCCATTCTCTTTTGCAATCTTTCTTACTTCTTCTTTTTTTAGTTTGCCAAGTGGAAACAAAACATTCTTCAACTGTCTTTCTTTTAGAAGAGCCAAGAAATATGTTTGGTCTTTCTTTTCGTCTTTTGCTTTCGTTAGGTTATATTTGCCATCTATTATTTCAACATTGGCATAGTGCCCTGTTGCAACATAGTCTGCGCCAATACTTAGAGCATAATCTAGAAACGGTCCAAACTTTATTTCACGGTTGCAGAGCATGTCTGGGTTTGGAGTTCTTCCAAGTTTCAACTCTTCTTTAAACACCGAAAAAACATGTTCTTCGTATTCTCTTGAAAAATCAACAATAGAAAATGGAATGCCAATTTTTTGACAAACGCTCCTAGCGTCTTCGATATCTTTTTTTGCTGGGCAAAACTCTTCGTTTGTTTCATGCCAGTTATGCATAAAAACACCCAGGACGTTATACCCCGCTTCTTTTAGCAATAAGCCGCTTACACTGCTGTCGACTCCGCCTGAAACTCCAAGAACCACTGTTTTCATGTATATATTCTAGCATGAAAAAAAGCGCTTAAGCGCTTTTTTGTTTTTGTTTCTTTGTGCCTTGAGTTTGCTCGTAGAAATATGGCAAGACAACTGGTTGTTTAAGCCTTGCTGGATATGCAAAGTTTCTTAGAATTACAAGTGTGAGGAAGTCTCCCGCCCAACAGAACATTGGGAAAACTGCCAAGATTGAAGAAATTAGAGCAAAGTTGATAAACCCTTGCCCAACTAGAACTGGATAGTTTAGTGTGCTTAGAATCATTGATATTGTGAAGAACACAATAAACAAACTTCCCATAATTGCAGAAGCAATGCCTCTTTTCTTTCCTACATATAAGTTATGTATTCCAAACCAGCCCATAAAAACGAAATACATATATAGTCTAAGTTTGCTTACATCGCTTGGAGCATATTTTGTGTAGATAATTTCGCCTTCTGTGCTTTCCCCCCACACAGTGTTTTTCATATATGCTTTTGCTTCTCTATTTGAAAGATTGTCTAGTTGTTTAAAAGACATTTTGCAATTGTAGCAAGTCAATGCTCTAACATCATTTTTAAGCCTGCAATATGGGCATCTGAAATGTTTCTTTTTATACCGACGTGTGTCTGGAAGGCTTTTTCTTCTCATACAGTAAGTATAGCATTATACGCAATATTTCAAATTAAAAAAACGCCTGTGGCGCTTTTTTATAGATACGTCTCCTTAATATTATAGGGTTTTATATTTCGTTGTGTTCCAAACACCATTCCGAGTCTGCGAATAATCATTCCTCGTGCAGCAAACAACACAGTGAGAGCCAAACTGCAAATGCTGAAAAAATAGCCAAAGAAAGACCAAGAAAGAGTGATTACGTCTAGAGTGCTTAGAAGAATTGTTGTGAGAAGCAACACTGCAAAAATGATGAAGCCTATGCTTGCTGTGTAGAAAGATTTTGCGTATAGCCTAACCTTTTCTGGTTTTTCTGGTTTTATATTTCCTGTTGTTCTTTTCTCTTTGTGCTCTTCTTTTGTTTTTGTGTATTGCGCTATTCCCCTTTCGCTTGGAGTTCTTGCATCAAACTCGAAAGTTGAGATTTTGAAATCTACCCACGCATTTGTGTTTCTTAGAAGGGTTTGTCTGTCTGGAAGAGACTTTAGAATATCTATTGCTTGTCTGTCGTATAACTCAATTTGTGGTTTTGGCATAAGTGTGTTTTGCACACCAAACATTCTGCAAGTTGATTTAAGAGTTCTGAACTTAAACACTTTCCACCATTCTGGGGTTTTGTCTCTTCTGTAGGCATGGACTACATGGCTTCCCGTAAGCCATCGTGCTGTTAGGTTTTTGATTTCTGTTATTGGGTTTTCTGAATCGAGTTCCATGATGATAACTGCATTGCCTTTTGCATGGTCTATTCCCGCAGAGATTGCAGCGTCTTTTCCATAGCTTTTATCTAGAGCCAAAAGTTTTACGAATTCGTTTTCTCTTGAAAGTCTTCTTAGAATATCTAGTGAGAAATCTGTGCTTGCATCATCAACAAAAATAAGTTCAACTTCACCAGAAAGAATAAGTTTTTCTTTCACCGCTTTTACAAAACTTTCAATTCTGTTTTCTTCGTTATAAATTGGAACAATTAGAGAATATGCCGTCATAGACCCTCCACTACACTTTGCTTCTAGTATACCAAAAAAACATTCACTTTAAAATTAAAAAGACTGGAGCTAGTCCAGTCTTTTTTTGAGGAGAATGTCGTGTGTTTTTTTGTTGCTCATGTTTTTCTCCTTTTGCTTATAATAGTCTCATTATACCCCCCCCCCCGAATTTTTCAAAGCGTTTTGGGGTTATACGAAAAAACGGCAATTTCTTGCCGTTTTTTTAATTTCACAAACAGGAGTTGTTATGCGTTTTCTTCGAAAACGATAGCCTTGATTTTTCTGAAATCATCTCTCCACAAGTGGTCGATAAATTCAACCATGATTTTATATCTCATCTTTTGCTCGGTTGAATATTCGTCCATGTGCTCTATGGTGTCTCGCATTACTTTTGCATTTTTCAAAAGTGTATCTTTATCTTGTGCACCTGTTGTGATTAGTGTGCTCATGATAAGTTTTGCAATTTCCACTTTTTGTTCTTGTTTTGGCGTTCTCATTTCTTTTCTCCTATTGTTTTATTGGGTTATGCAACCTCTTGGTTTTGGTTTCTTGCCGCTTCTGCTGCTGCTTTTGCACGTTCAAGCTCTTGTTGCTCTAGAAGTTTACGTTGCTCTTCAAGCTTTTGATTGAACAACTCAGCATTTTCTGGTGACATGTTTTTCACACCAGGCATATCAGCAAGGTCAGATAGTTTGTTATACCATGACTCATTTAACTTTGATTTCTCTGTCATAGACACAATTTTAGCAAGTTGCTCGAGGTCTACATTTTCACTTTCGAGAGCTTTCTTAATCTCATCTCTAAGTTCATTTCTAAATTGTTCACCAGAACCTTCAGATAAGCCTGACCCCATAAAGAACGCTTGCTCTAGATTACTGCCGATGTCTACGCCTTGAACTTCTTCTGCGGCAACAACATTCTCTTCTCGTCTAATCTGGTCTTCATTTTGCTCCTGTAGTTTGCCACTATATCTGTCAAAAGTAAAATCTTCACCACTGTCTAGACGTTGTTTGATTGCATCATAATCTTCGCTGCTGATTGGGAATAGTCCCTTTTGAAGAGTTTCTTCTAAGAATTCGCCTAACTCTTCTTTACTCATTTTCATAGCTGGCCCACCGCCTGCTTTAAACGAATAACCGTCAGCTTCTTTTTTGACAGCACAATCAATCAATTGATATTCTTTACCGTCTTTGTCAGTAGCAAATTTTGGACCTGATGTCATTTTTTCTTTTGTCTCTTCTGCTGCTTTTTTAGCTGCTTCTTGTTCTGCAAGCATTCTTCTTTCGTTTTGTTGTCTGATAAGTTTTTCTGCTTCGTTTTCTCTTTGAGATTTGCTTGCTTGTTGTTTAGACTGAAGCAACTTCAATTGTTCTGCTTGGTCAACAGCATTTTGGAAGTCTCTATCATTACGTCTTCTGTTGCCGGTTCTATAGCCATGACCTTCTTGCATCTTCTTATTTGCTGCCTCACGTTGGTCGTCAGTTAGACCTGCAACACCGTCGATTTTTCCTTGGGTTGTTGCACCAATCTTATCTCTTTGATTGACATAATCTTGAACAGTTGGGTCTGGGTCGCCTTTCGGAATTTTGAAGTCTTTTCTAAACTGGTTCATTGCAGCTTTGATTTCGCTGTCGGTAAACTCGCCTGTTTGAAGCGCACGAAGTTTCATGCCATCTATTGCAGCTATTCCTTGAAGTCTCTTGTTTAAGTGACCAATTTGAGCTGCGTGGCTTCTAAGAATTGTATCAATTTGGTCTTGTGGAGTAAGTTCATCACCAGTTGCAACCATCGTTTGTGCACCAGGGTTTTCAATTGGAACAGTATTCATGCTTTCAAGCTCTGCAATTCTTTGCGCTTCTTGTTTATGAAGCATATATTCTTGTTGCATCTTGTCGAACTCTTCTGAACCGAAAAGTTGGTCCATGCTTAATATAACATTTTCCTCATCTATGTGGTCCATTTTTCCAGTTACATAGTCTTCTCTGATTGCTGCCATTTCTTCAGCACTTAAACCTGGTCTACCGCCAGCTGCTGCTGGAACTTCTGGAGTGTTAAACTCCATGTTATCACCAGCTGCTTGGGCAACATCTGTTGCCGCTTTCAATCTTGCTTCTACTGAATCTGTTCCAACAAGGTCTTCTTGCAGAGAACTTGTTTTTCCAAGTTTAATTCCTTTTTCCATTTGCATTTCTGCCCAACCGTCTGGACCAGCAAGAAGTTGCATTTCTGCTTTCTCTTGATTTGAAAGTGGGTCGAGAAGACCATTGATATATGCAGACCTGATTTTCGCAAAAGCCTGCTCTTTAAACTCTGGGTGTGGTTTTGTTAGAATCTCTCTCACACAACGCATATATGTTGCTCTATCAAGCCCCATTTTTTTCTTTCTTGCTGCATCCTCTGGTGACAACGATTTCTCGTCTGCCTTAAACAACTTCATGTCAGCTTCCCATCTTGGGTTGTTTTCAAGTTTTTTCACTTCTTCATCAAATCTTGGAGTTCTTTCGCCTTCTTGGTTTACGAATGGTGTATAGTTGGCATTCATTTGAGGTATAAAAACACGCTCAGAAAGCAAGTTTCTAAAATCAACAATATCTCCAATATGAACTTTTCCTGCAAGTTTTTCGCCGATGTGTTCTGTTTGGTGAGTTATAAGTTCATCTACAAGTGCCATAACCTCTTCTCTCATTTCCTGACTAGGAATGTCTGGAGAGTGCTTAATCGCTTTTTTTACAGACCCGAGAATAACAAGGTTTTTAAACGCTACTTGTTCATCTGGGGTTAGTTCTTTATAAATTCTTCCAGAAATGCTTGCAAATTTTCCTTCAGGAGAGTTCGGGTCAAGTTTTGTATTCGCTCTTGCGGCTCTAGTTAGAACCTCCATCCCTCTTTCTCCAATTTGTTGATACCCTTGGAGAATTTTAAACAAGTCACATGTTGGTTGCCCACCAAAACCAGTGGTTGCAACAAATTCACGTCCCTTTGTTTCTAGTTCAGTTTTTTTCCAGTCTGCCTTTTTCGGGTCAACATCCTGGCTTACCGGGTGTATGTTAGTTCTTATTTTAAAAACGTCATAATTCACACCACCATATTTCTGGCTTATCTCAGCCAGTCTGCTGTTTACATCTGGAGGAGAAAGGTGTGTTGTTGTGATTGGTCTGTTTATGTCAGTAGTAAAAGGACCGCTGTGTGCAGCGTTCTGACCGTGTAAACTAAAACCTTTTCCTTGAAGGTGCTCTAGAAGAGTCATGTTTCTTTTTCTATCTTCTTCTGTCTGAGGTGCTGGGTTTGGAAGAGGTGTTGCTCCACTTCCGATGCCGTCAACAACTGCTTGGTTTTGTCTTACTGCGTTTATACTATTTCTTATTTGATTTGCAAAAGCGATTTGACTATTTTTATTCGATGGAGCACCTGCAATCATTGCATCGATATCTGCACCATGTGTATTTTCAACACGTCCTAGCATAGCGTCAGTTTCTGCCGCATTTTGACCTCTGTGATAGTTGATAGAATCATCAACAACCTTCATAAGTTCGTCTCTCTGCTTAATAAGACTAGTGAATTTTTCTTGATTTCCTTTATCTCTTAGAGCTACGTCCATCTTACTAAGAGCCTCAATCTGTTGCTCTAACTTAAGCAAATCTCCAATTCTAGTTTCAAGTATGCCCACAGTTGGGTAGATATCGTATAAGCGATAGTTTGCCGCAGCAAAGTTTTCTGCTTTTTGTTCAGCCGCAATGTCAGCTTTTTCCTGTTCAGCAAAATATTCTTCTTCGGTTAAATTGCTGGCATTTTCGATATCGTCGAGGTCGCCCATGACTGACTCTTGCTCTATGTCTACTCCGATACTCTTTTTTAGTTCTTTTGCGACAAATCTGGTTATTGTTGAGCTAGAATCATGCTCATCTAAAACCTCTCTAACTAAACCACCATATTCTTGTGTTAACTTATTTGCTCTTGATTGGTCTTCAAGATAAAGAGTAAGCCTCGCCATAAATTCAGGTGTTTCAAATTTATTCTTTTTACTTTCTTCAAATTGCTCAATTATTGCCGCAGCTCTCTGTCTATTAAGACCAATATCGCCTCTTTCTATTGCACGCTTAACGCCAATGTATTGTCTTTCAGTATCAACAGCTTCCACGATACTAGACTCAAAAAGTTCCATTTGATGACTAGTTGAATAACCACCAGTAACCCCTGACATTTCTCTCATGATTTTTTCTTTTTCTTTTTCCAATTCTTCTTGAGTAACTGCCATTTTTACCTCTCCTCTTTCGTTTTTTAAATAGTAATAAAGAAGTACTTTAATAAAAGCCGGAGCAAATATATATGCTTATATAAATGCCTAGACTTTCCCTTCTACTTAAATATACCATGGGAGCACAAAAAACCCTAATTTCTTTTCTAAATTTGTGGTATAAATTATCTTTTGCGTTAGGGCATTTCTTTATTCTTTTAGTAACTTTTTTCAATCAAAAATGGCAGTTTTCCGGTGTTTAGCGAGTTTATAATCAGTTCTTTTGTGACGTATTCTTCTCGCTCTGCAAGCACTTCACCAGTTGAAAGGAAGATTGTTTCTCTAAGTTTTCTTCCAATAAGAAATTGGTGATTTATTATGAGTCGTTCTGGGATGGTTTTGCTGACTTTTGGGTCGCGTGTAGGGGTCGCTGTCCTCAGCGACCCGCGTGGGGCGTTGGGGGCAAGGCGTCCTTTGAGCACAATCACATTATGCTTCATGCTGGCAATTTTCGAAAAGTTAAACTCTTCGCCGTCAATCGTTATGGTTTTTGCCTTTAGAGTCTTTGTTGAAAAAACAATATCTTGAAGTGTTCCAAGCCTTATGCCTTTTCCAGTGAAAACTCCACTCCCCAAAATTCTGTTTGAAGCAACATCGGTTTCAATAATATTATCTGGGGTTTTTAGAGTTATTGCATCTGTTCCGAAACTGAAAACGTCTTTTGCATTCACATGAAGGTCGTTCTCTTCTTCGTTAAACGCAACAATCTTTGTAAGCATTCCTTCTTCTACAACAATATTCTTAACATAACCAACATGGTTTCCATCAAGCAAATCAATGACAGGCAGTGCTAGTAACTTCTCTAAACTAATCATCTTGTCTCCTATTGATTGATTCTATGAAATAAAAAAGATTGTTAGCACAGGCAACAATCTCTTTTTTTGTAATAATATGAAACCTATTCGCAAGTATGAAGTTCGATTGCTCCCTCATCTAAATCAATCAGTCCAGGATACATTTCTTTTTGTTGTCTGAGTCTTTCCTGTTCGGCATTGACTTTTTTTATTGTTTCTTCTTGCTCAATTTGTATTTTTTTAAGTTTTGCAACTTGGCTTGCTTGTTTGAATTGAACTTCGCTTTCTTTTATGCGTAGTTCTTTTTGCGCATGAACCTTTCTAAAGTTTTCTATGCGTGGAAGAGATTTTGCAACCTTCTCTTTTGTGACTACACCAGTTCCACGAAGGAAAACACTTTCTCTTGTATCGCGAACACATTGCAAAAGTTTTTTATCTAGTTCTGTGTCTGGAGTAATCCTAATTCCTCTGGAGTCAGTTCACCACCCATTTTGTAGAGAGTGTCCATGATGCTTCCGATTTGCCTAAGTTCGTCCAGCAGGTCTTCGGCATCCCGCCCCTTTTTTTCGTAGGCTTGTGCGTCTTGATATATAGATTGCAGTCCATGTCTTCCAAGAAATTGAATGACTTGCTCTGTTGTAAGCTTTCCACCGTTTCTTAGTTTTGTAAACCACATGAATGTTTTTGGATTTTTAAGTGATGGAAAAAGAGCAGAACCATCTGCCCAAAGTCTTTTATGCTCAACCAACCGCCCACTTGTATCATAGACCTGCCTTTTTGCGGTGTATACATCAGTTGCATAATCAATTTGTTCTTTTGTAACCATTGACAGCCTCCTGTGATGCTTATAATTATACTACCTTTCACAAACAGTGTCAATATTTGCATTTTTTATGTTAAAATCATAATATGAAACTAAATCGCATCAGTCGTTTCGACATGTTTAAAAAGAAATATGCCGTGAGCCCTAAGGAAGCCTTCGCAAGTGGAGAGCTTGTTTGGATGTATCCAAACAGAATGGTTGAAGTTGGAACTAAGTTTGTTATTCCAAGAGACTGCTTGCTTGTTTGGGTGATTGACGACATGATTTGTGACGTGAATGATTTTGACAGTTCAGACTGGGACGCGACCTTGACAATGGAAGAAGATAAAAAATATCGAATTGATAGAGTTGGAAGCCACAGCAGCAAAGTGACATATGGCGGCCCTACACTGTTTATTAAAAAAGCTTTTGAAAGAAAATATGCAGTAAATAAAGAAAAAAGAAAAGCAGCGCTGGACCAAGCAAGTTCTGTTGGAATTGTTGGAATGGACGTATATTTTGTTTATGGTGGCAAAGTTGATATGTTTGGGCAAAAGAGCGATTCGTTTGTTGTGAAAACAAAAACAGGTGAAAAACATACTGTTCGAATAGCTTGCGATTTGAAACTTAATATATTCTCTCCAAAAGATTTTTTTAACGTAATCAAACAAGAAGTTGCAATTTTGGAAGAAGGCATGGCAAGAAATATTCTTAGAGAATATATCGAAGAGATTATGGCTAGGCACCTAAACAAATCAGACGCAACGCTTGAAGCATTGGTTGAAGACCCAAAACAAACAAAAGCATTCATCAAAGATTCGACAAGAAAAGAGTTTGCAAGAATGGGAATCGAAATTGTTGATGAAGACGGAATTGAAGGAATTGAAAACCTTAAAATTGAAAAGGTTATAAACCCACTTGATGTGACTAAAAAAATGTTATCAAAAATCAAAGGTGAAAAGCGTTCCCCTGCTGCCCCAGTTGGAAGCGGAGGCGAAATTGACTTAGACTTTGAAACACTTGCCACAAGAAAAGATGACGACGGCGAAACAGAAATCTATTTCGAGCGCGTCGGAAACTTTGGTTCTGGAGATAAAGAAATTGGTGCAAATTTGATTTCGCAAAACAAGTCGCAAACGGTTAAAACATATCTAAACATAGACACAGAACAAAAACCAACCAACTATAATATCAACCAGCCAAACAACAAACCACAAAGTTCAAACACTGACACGGAGTTTACAACACAACACACAATATCCCTAAGAGAACTTACTGAAAGCATGGGCAACCAAGAACCTCAAACAGCGTTCTGTGAGAACTGCGGAAACCAAATTAAATCAACCACAAAGTTCTGCGGCAAATGTGGAAACAGACAATAATAAAAAAACGGCAATGCCGTTTTTTTTGTTTAGTTCTTATTTCTTTTTAGGTCCGCCGCCGAGTGTGTCTGTTAGAGCTGTTAGAAGCCCTGTCACATCTGCAATGTTTGTTGGAACAACAATCTTTGTTGATTGTCCATCTGCAACGTGCTTAAGTGCCTCAAAACCTTGAAGCGTTACATACGCTGCTGTTGGGTTTGCGTTGATAATACGCTTAATCGCTTCTGCCTGACCTTCTGCTTCTGTAATCAAAGCAATCTTTTTTGCTTCAGCTTCTAAAACTGCAGCTTCTTTTGCACCTTCTGCAATAAGAATTTTACTTCTCTTTTCACCTTCTGCAAGAAGAATTGATTGACGTCTTTCACGTTCTGCTCTCATTTGCTTTTCCATGCTCTCTTGAATTGCACGTGGTGGAAGAATGTTTCTAACTTCCACACGGTTAATCTTGATTCCCCATGGGTCTGTTGCTTCGTCGATAACTTCTCTGATTCTTTCGTTTACAAGGTCTCTTGAAGTTAGTGTTTCATCTAGTTCAAGCGAACCTGCAATGTTTCTTAGAGTTGTTGCTGTAAGCTGGTCAATCGCGTTGATTGGCCTGTCGATTCCATACATGAAAAGTCTTGGGTCTGTGATTTGGAAATAAATAACTGTATCAATTTGCATTGTTACGTTATCTTTTGTAATCACTGGTTGTGGTGCAAAGTCTGCAACCATCTCCTTTAGTGAAATTGGTGCATACGCTTTTTCGATGATTGGAATTGCGTATCTAATTCCCGCAGTCATTGTTCTGTTGTATTTTCCAACTCTTTCAACAATTCTTGCTGTTGATTGGCTTACAACTTTTACACCTGTAAGTGCAATAAGTGCTGTAACACCAAAAACAATACCAAACACCAGACCAACTATTTGCCCTGTTGTCATGCCTAGCATTGCCATACTTAATGTAAACATAATATTTTTCTCCTTATTTTTTTATTTTTATATCTAAATTTTTATTTAGCAGTTTTTGGTTTTGCCCCTTTCTCTGGCTTTTCTTCTGCAGCGACTTCAGCCACCTCAACAACTTCTTTAACAACCCATTTGTTGCCATCGAGTTTGATTAGTCTAACTGTTGCCCCTCTTAGAATTTCATCTTTTTCGTTTTCACTGATTGCGTTCCAAACAACACCGTTTACTTTAATTTTTCCATGTTGCCCAAATTTTATGTCGCTTTGCAGTGTGAGTTCTCTTCCTTCTATGCCGTCCATGTTAAACTTTCCAGTTTTTCCCATAAGCATTTTTTTGATAATTGGACGTAGCAAAAGCAATAGTATGAATGTTACACCAATGCAAACAATCACTTCACTTGCAACTGCCCAGCCTGGGTCTGTGATTGGCATAAACGCCATAACCATTCCGCCAAGTGCTCCGCCTGCAACAAAAATTGCAAAAAGTTCGAGCGTTGCAAACTCAATTAAAATGCATACTGCGAATATTATTGCCCAAATCCATGGTTCCATATATTACTCCTCCCTTTCATTACACTATTATATTAGTAATTATACCCTATATATTTTGTTTAGCAAAACAGATATTTATAAGTTTTACCTCATATAATTTGTTATGCAAAAATTTGGACTTTCAAAAGTTGAAGTGGAAAGAAATAGAGAAGAATATGGCAAAAACGTGCTTCCAAAAAAGAAAGAAAAAAGCTTTTTGAGAAGCTATCTATCTGCATTTGATGACCCTATTATAAAAATTCTTTTGGTTGCGCTTGCTATAAGCATTTTCTTTGCTTTCACTGGGGGAGAAATTTTTGAAACTCTTGGCATTCTTTCTTCAATTCTTCTTGCAACAACCGTTGCAACAATAAGTGAACGCGGCGGACAATCGGCTTTTAAGAAACTTAAAAAAGAAGCAGAAGAAATTAAGTGTCGTGTTCTTAGAGAAGGAACAATCACCATCTTGCCTATTTCTGAAGTTGTGACAAATGATATTGTTCTTTTGGAAGCTGGAGAAAAAGTGCCTGCTGATGGAGTGATTATTGACGGCGAGTGTCTTGTCAATCAGGCGGCGTTGAATGGTGAAACGAAAGAAGCAACGAAGACTGTAGGGGCTCGACCTGAGACGAGCCCGTCACAATCGGGTCGCTCTCAGGTGCGACCCCTACACACAGCGCACGAAGTACAAGTTGATTTCCTTTCCCCTTCTCATGTCTTTATGGGAACGGTTGTCACTTCGGGTGTTGCAAAAATGCGAGTGACTGCTGTTGGCAAAAACACAGAATATGGTCGCCTTGCAATGGAACTTGTAGACGACCTTAGGGAAAGCCCGCTTAGACATCGCCTGACAAAACTTGCAATCATTCTTTCTCGCATTGGCTATGGTGTTGCTGTGTTTGTTGGGCTTAGTTATTTGTTTAATATCTTCTTTCTATCATCTGGTTTTAGTTGGGATTTAGCCTATATTGTTAGGCATGTTTTCTATGCTCTGACCCTCTCTGTTTCTATTGTCGTGATAGCCGTTCCTGAAGGGCTTCCTATGATGATTTCTGTTGTTCTTTCTTCCAATATGAAGAAGATGCTAAAGGATAAAATTCTAGTCAGAAAACTTGTTTCTATAGAGACAATGGGCAGTTTAAATATGCTGTTTTTCGACAAAACTGGAACAATAACTAAGGGTAAACTTGAAGCTAAGAAATTTGTCACACTAGACGAAAACGACGAAAATAGCCCCTTTTTGAGGGCTAGGTTGCTTAGAAACTGCGTTTACAACAATTCCTCTTCACTTGTGGAAGAAGACGGCAAAGCGAAGATTTTTGGCGGAAATTCGACTGATAGAGCACTTCTTGCATACGCTTTAAACAGCGAAAAAGTTGTTGGTTTAGACGTAGAAACTGAGGTTATTTCAAAGACTGAATTCAACAGCACAGACAAGTTTTCTTCAATTACAATAAAGCAAAATGGCGAAGTTATAACCTATTTAAAAGGCTCACCCGAAAAACTTTTGCCTTGCTGCGATATTGGTTTAGAAGAGAAAAAAGAGTTTGAAGAACGGCTAAAAAATTATGCAAAACAAGGCTTTCGCATCTTGCTTTTTTGTGAAAATTCAGAACTTATTGGTGCTATTCTTCTTAAAGATGAAATGCGAGATGAAGCGAGTTTGACAATTGAAAGTCTGAAAAAAGCAGGGATTCAACCTGTTATGCTGACAGGTGACGCAAAGGAGACGGCTGTC
>Ga0131853_10011869_pt1 | contig 15935 bp, 11 predicted proteins | sample TergutLab28metaG_FD_92764 | JGI IMG/M metagenome (GOLD analysis project Ga0131853, IMG submission 92764) | Labiotermes labralis P1 segment gut microbial communities from Petit-Saut dam, French Guiana - Lab288 P1 (version 2) (version 2) | ecosystem: Host-associated > Arthropoda: Insects >...
AAAAAAAAATATGAAAAAAGAGTCACGCGTGTCGGGGTAAATTTTATGATTCTATTAACATCAGCTCGTGCTCCAACGTTAATTTCACAAGTTTGCTTCCCTACTAGTCGGGGTGGGGGGGGGGGGGGGGGGGGGGCCAATGTTCACCAGTAAGTTATTCCAAAAAATTTCCATGCTGACCATCAAACTGCATTAAAAATTTTGTACACCTTATGGAACTTAGGACATGTTTTTCTGCTCATCTCTGATCTTGTTAATACAAACTGTTACTCGAACTGAAGGTATACAAAATTGGGATACAGGGGATTGGTTCTGCATTCTGTGTGCAAGGCATTTTACAAATTTATTTGGCCTCCAATGTACACTGACATACCCATGCCGTCAAAGTCAAGATGCTGTAAATGGTCTCATCAAGCGACACCAATGCCAATTTGTAAGGTCATATTCACCCACTAAAATTTCAAAACCGCGAGGCAGATTTCTTTACATATCTCAACAATATGGGCATACATGGCAACGTACTTCACACTTTAAAAACAACTGAAATTTATGTGACAGTGAAACAATAATCATTCAAGGAAAGTTACTGGGCATACCTGCATCACTGATAATGCCACTTAGCATCCTGTTACAAAAGTATACTGCTTAACAAAAAACATTCAACAAACGGTACCATAATGCTTCAGAGTAGTAATGTGACATGAATTGCCTAGGCATCCTTACAACAGGTTTCGGGATCCGATGCCCGAGGCGACTTCCCTGAGATGTAAGAATAGCTGAGTTAATTGTTACAGTCCCATTTTCTGAGTCTTGAACAATAACGTAACTCTTTTGAAAATGTGGTGCTGTTTGGGGATTCTGGTTAAAGGCTGCCTGTAACTGAAAATTAGGAGACGCTTACTTTGCCCATTATCATGCAAAAGCACATAGGCTACACCACATAAACATGAAGAATCGTCAAACCGTTCACTGTACAAGTATGCAGATCCATCACCTTGTGCTAACGCACCATCGAAGCAAAAATATTCTTGCACAAGCTATTGCTCTTTAGATAATGTTCCTGAACATTTTTTTATATTTAGTCAATTTTAATAGGAAAAAATCTGTTAATGTAATTACTATGAGTTTTGTTTCTTTCACTGTGGGATACCCGGCAATGATCAACAACCTTGCCAAATATGCGTCAAATTTTCCTTCTCCTGAAGAACAGATCACCTTCCAACTGAAGTCGCAGAAATTATAAGACAGAACGCCCTTCTAGAATTACATGTACACAAACAAACGAAAGACAAAGCCTGGGAGACAATACTGGAGAATAAACTTCCACCTACTCTACCTAGAGATGTCTTTGTTGCCAATTTTCGCCAATATCATCAGACATGAATACCAACAAAGACATAGGAACAAGATTGGACTAAAGAACTCCCCAAATGTGCCCAATGTGCGGTGACGCCAAAGAAATTGACCCAGATGACACCCAAATATGAAAAAGGCTGGCAGATACCATAGACAGTGTCAATAAGCGGGACAGATGGCATAAATTATCAAAACTATATTGGACCGCAAGAAAGAAAATGGGAGGCATCCCTTCAACTGGCGTAGGACAAAAAAAAAGTTTATTTTTCATTCAGTCTCAGTGGAAAGCATTTCTGTTAATACTAGACAATATGTCTAATAACTGGAAACCAGAGTTAAACAATACATTTTTGACATTACCCCTTAAAACAGGGTCTTTGGCAACTTGACGAACTTTAAGGGGATAAATCGAATTTTGACAAGCTGACAAGAATTCTGGAATAGCCTACAGTTTAACAAAAAGTGGCATTTCGAAACGCATTGTGGGAATACTGTACGGAATGTATGTATGGCATGCGAATTGTTAAGGAATTTCGCATTGTTTATGTATTGGACTTGCGGAATTAATTGTGACTGTACAAGCCCAGCATATAAACAACAACAGGAAATTTAGTAATTCCTAACAACAAATGACTGCAAGGTAAAGGAAATGAGATCTCAATTTCTCTACGTGTTATAGTGTGCAGTATTAATGGAACTGTGCATTAACCTGATTAACTGCAGTTCTAATACGTTTCAGTAGAAGACCTTACGTACAGCACTCATTCACGTCACAGTGGGGTCAAAGATGAGACAGATGGATGCAGAACGGCTAGGGATTATGAATAAGGCTGATAAGGGTACCCAAACATTATTGTATCCAGGCCCCACATCTAATTTTGCCAAACACCTCAACGAAGCACACTCCTTCGGCCCCATAAACAGTATCATGCAGGTGCTACGTTACAAAACGAAAGGAGCCCACCTAAACACGATTTAAAGACTTCACAATCATGCAGAATTCACAGCCAACAACCACTTAAATGACAACCAAACCACATTCCCAAACGCAATCTTTGACACCCTTCTAAATACCCACCAGCCATAAAACTCATCCCTTCCCACCCCCCGGACAGCAAGACAGACCCCAACACTCCCAAAACGCACTACCTCCACACAGGAAATAAACCGAGACACCCTGCAGTAGGTGCTAAAACTCATACTCATGCACACCCACCAAAAACGGAATCTACATCTTATCACCATCCACACGTGAGTTTTCACTCATATGTTGGAATTAAGCTTAAGTAATGAATCACACCGAGTAAAAATCTGTGACTATACAAAGCCAAAGCACACCAGCACCGAGTTTTTCTACACGCACTGCAGTAAAACTTCTGCTAGTTATCTACACTACGCCACTTCGCTAGTGTTTGTGACAGTGCCAATACACAATTGCTTGCACAACGACCCCGGCCCAGACAACAATAACAGTCAGCAGCCCAACAAAAAACACGTGAGTAGATCAGTTACTGTTCTGGAGAACTAATCACTGAATCAATAAGATTCCCATATACACTCCCATTTCTTACCATTCTCATTTTCTATTCAACAGGTAGATAAACACTACTCTACCGTTAAAACTATGCACATCCAGTGGTATACAGAAGAGCGGCCAACACTCCACATGTATGTCGTCAAACAAACGCCTCTGTTATGCCCGTGGTATTTGTAGGTTGTGTTGGTGTGTGGGGACACCCACATTGTAGCTCTCCTTCCTCCGTCCAGTTCTCTGCCAGACAGCACAGCAACGCTCTCTCTCTCTCTCTCCTATTGTTACGCTAAGGGCAGAATTTTACATTTCAATTTTCTTCATGCTAGTGATTGCACAACTCGTGATCGCTTTACATGGCGCAATCATCACGAGTTGTGTTATGTAATAAGCTTCTTTGTTCTAAGTAGCGTCATAGCTTCTTGTTCGTAGCGTGGCGTCGTCCACAGTTCAGTCGTGCTTGGGTAGTCAGCTAGACCACAAGTGTGCCGCTCGCTGGCAGTCATTCGGTCTGCAAGTTTTCCACAGGGGAATAACAGTGTTTCACCATAAGGGTGTAATAGAGAACAAAGGGTTCCAACAGTGCTTCACCATAAGGGTGTGCTCTTTTAGTGTTAAATAGTAGGAATGTGCGTGTGTACAGTCAAGCCACAAGGGGTGGCATACCAACTACGCAGTTACTAAACGCGTGCATGAACAGTATTATATTAAACAGCACCACAAGGGTGAATTAGTGCATAGTTACATGATTGTGGCATTCATCAAACTATAATAATCAAGAAAGTATTGCATTTATTTGTGACATTGTATAATTATCAATTTGTCAAGGCTTCAAGTTACTTCATAACTGGCGTGAACTGTATGAACCAGTTATAGTTTGTGTTATATTTTCAATTATACCAGAGTAATATAATCAGTTTGTCACTTTAATAAATTTATTGAACCAGCGCATTTTAGGAACAGATTGTTCACCCGACTTATGTTTGTACCATACGCTACACCTATCCTTCTCTCTCTGTAACCCCAGTCTCCGCTCACAGCTCCAAACCAAGCACAGCTTCCCATCACAGCACCTCAACAAGAGTATTCATTCTACCAGCCACGCCTACCAAATCTGCCAACTAACCAATGGCAGGGCAGGTCGAACAGCAAGAAGTCTGTATAAAAAAAGGCCATGTTTCCAGCCCGAGATCATTGGCGGACTGCGGTAGCACAGTCGTTAAGATGCTACACTACAAATCGGACGGTCCCTGGTTCAATTCTCAGTCTGCGTTGAGCAGTGGTTCAGTGTGGCTGCGTTGTGAGAGTTAAGTGGTGTGTAGTGAGTGGATAGTAACTGTAGTAAGTATTTATTCCGTGAATACAGGTGAGTGAATTGAAGGGCTGGTTGTCAACATGTGCGACAGGCTAAATACAACAGTGTGCATTTTCGACCCCAGAAGCCCCCGGATCTCAGCATTCAATATTCATGAATGGAGCATGACAACTCTGACTGCTGGAAGAAGATATACGAATGATACAGGTAGACGGACCCAGGAGACGAGTATACATAAAGTTTACAAGTGAGGACAGAGTGAAGGAGGTACTACAGGACTCGAACGGACTACTAGAATACAGGCATGATAATGGGGAGTTATCACAGGTATGCATAGAACTGGTGGGTATGGGCACTAAGAAGATCAGGATAGCAGGGTTACCACCGGAGGTGGAGCTCACGTTAAAAGAATGCCTATCAAAGTATGGCGAAATTATGAGCATAAGGGACGAGTTACAGGCAGCTGCATATAGATATAAGGTGTACAATGGTATCTGGATAGTAGAGATTAAGCTGAAATGACACTTGCTGCCCCACATTTCCATTGCACGCAACAATGCTCTCATATACAATGGTCAGCCCCCAACTTGCTATTGATGCATCGAGACAGGTCACCAGCAAACTGACTGTCCCCGTAAGAAACGTTTGGATCCCCTGACTAATGACCGGAAATCAACATGGGCAGATGTAGTTTCTAATGTGACTCAGGAAACACAATTTGACTTGCACACGCAAAAGTCAACCAACATCAGTGCTGGAAAACATGTATGAGAGTTCCATTAGACTACTGGGCAGTGCCCCTGTAATGAATCAACGTGTCAACCCCAGGGTACACAGTAAGTGGATAGCAACAAGAACATGAATACATCCCATATGGGGCTAAGTATTCTAAGCCCAAACTCTCACCCAATGGACATACAAGAGACAGATGAAGGAAGTGGTATCACATCTGTACACAACACTGAGGGTGAAAGAACAAGCAATCCACCTCCTAATATACAGCCAACATCAACACATGAAGACCGGACAGACGGCGAGATGGAAGCCCTGGGAACCTACACTAACGATCTGGAGAGCAAGGCGACATTGGGAAGACGTCAATCAATTGACAACAATAGTGACGGGGACACTCAAAAAGATGAAGCGAGTATAACAGCTCCTTTGACCAATACAATACAGCCAAAAAAAACTAAAGAAGGAACATGACGAACCTGCAGCGAGGATCTGGAATCGCAGTAAAACAAGGATTAAAAACACAAACAAGTAACCAATGTGAAGACCTGTCCCTCCCCCCTTCCCTACCTTTTCCACATAGATGCAATACACCTACAGGATAATGATGCTGAACATTAATGGGATTGAGTCCCACACCAGGCTTCAAATGCATGAAGAATTTTTACAAAGACATGATGTGGAAATAGCCTTGTTACAGAAAGTAACTAATGAGAACAAACTAGTATTCAAGGGATCTCATTCCACTACTAATGTAGGTACGTTAGGACGTGGCACGGCCATCTTGTCAAAGCTGGACTTACAACTACACAGAATTGAAAGTCTACCAACAGGGAGGGGGCTAGTTGCATACTATGGGAATACTTGCATAGTGAACATATATGCTCCATCAGGCACTGCAAACAGGTCGGAAAGGGAAGTATTCTTCAACACAGAAGAATAGATCTGCTACCCCATGTTCCAACAGAGCTGATAATGGCGGGAAACTTCAACTGCGTTCTATCAAACAGTGCCTGTACTGGACACCGCACTAGCAGTCGAGCGCTAGAAAGGCTGATCCATGGCCTTAGGCTGAGTGATGCTTGGGATGTAGCTCTAAACCCACAGGCATTCACACTACACACCTACCGGGGTAGCGCGCCTTGATAGAATCTATGTGATTGAAGAACTGCGGCGCAACAAACAAGGCATGGAGACCTTAGCTGCCACATTTACTGATCACCTAGCTGTGCTTTTACGGGTTAATCTGTCGACCCCCATCATTCATAGAGGGAGAGGCAGAAGGCGAATGAATATCTCCTTCCTGAATGACATGCCATTCTGATCAAGTATAAAAGATGCTTGGACCGAGTGGACGAAGCATATAAGGCGTTATCCAGACATAGTAGAATGGTGGGTTGACTATGTGAAGCAAAGAATGAAGACTGTTCATTCGAGAAGGTGCCGAAAGGAACACGGACAGATCAAGATGGAGGATTTTTATTATAGAGCACTATATGACATTCTGCACGAACCAGGACGGCATGCAGCAAAGATGATCAAATTGAAGAAACTCAAGGCAAAAATTATATGGTTGAACAGCACCTACCGCCAAAGATTATTGATAGACACGTCTGAACAGGACAGGATAGCGAGAGAACCCCCCCCCCCCTCCCTAAACCACCTCATAAAAACTCGGAAATGACAAGCGAATCGCCTAATTGATCAAACAGTCAATGACAATAACGAGACTCAGCAATCCTTCATATTGATAATGAGGGCATTTTCTATGCACTTTCGCAGGGAATTCAAACCCATACCGATCAATGAACAAAGTGTAAGGCAGCTAGCAAGGTGCGGATTACGACCTGTAACACCCGAGGTGAACACGTCCTTGACAGACCCAATAACCCCAGAAGAACTGTAGAATGCAATATCTAAGGGGCAAACCCCACAAGGCACCAGGGATTGATGGAATATGCCTCGAGTTTTATAAATCAGCATGGGATGAGTTATTACAGATAAGTTCACAAATCAATCTATAATGGCACAGGGGCATGTTGTTTGTCTACCAAAGAAGACACACCCCAAGAAGACAGAGGACTACAGACCACTAACACTACTAAATTCTGATTATAGGATCTTAGCGCGCGTAATTGCTAACAGACTAAAGCCAATACTACCGGTTATAATCCATCCAAACCAGCACTGTGGCATCCAAGGAAGCTCTGTGTTTGAAGCAGTGGTGACAGTGAGGGAAGCCATTGCATATGCCGAAGTGACAAAGAACACTATGCGTAGTATCCATCAACTTTAACGCCGCCTTTGACAAAATTTCACACGACTATCTGAAGGAAATTCTACGAGCCCACGGACTTAGGAATCCGTTCCTGGAACCCGTCATGGGATTGTACAGGAATGCATAATCAGAAGTGCAGATAAACGGCTTCCGATCAAGCCTATTTCCGATCCACAGCTTGATAAGGCAGGGATGCCCTCCCAGTATGCAATTATTTGCCATTAACAGTACGACAATTATATAATGAGACTGATTTTATTTTGACCAAGATAAAGTGCTATCTATGAAGCAATGCATGCCATCCATGCGACCAACCTTCATCTGTAATCTGACAACACTGCAACACCCCACACTGAGCATGACGGGAAATACAGCGCCATGTTGGGAAGGTACAGGACTTCATCATATCAGCGGCATGCAGCAGACAGCAAACATTAAATTCTGTTTTAAACTTGGGAAAATTGCAACTGAGACTGTGGAATTTGAGACAATTGTACAGGGATAATTGTCTCGTGCACAGATATTCAGGCGGTATACACGATTCAAAGGTGGTGTGGAAACGATTGAAGATGTAGTCAGGCCTGGGCGTCCATTTTCTGTTCGTAACGAGGGACTCATTGTGAAAGTGAGAAAAAGAATACAAGAAGAACATTGTGTGAGTGTGAGAATGATGGCTGATGAGTTTGGTGTTAACAGGGAGACAATTCGTCAAATCTTAGTGGAAGACTTGGGTGAGAGAAAGGTCGCTTCCCGGTTCGTGCCACATGCATTGTCTGATGATCAAAGACATGAGTGTGTTCAGTATGCAAAAGACATCATTAAAACTGTTCGTAGAAATAAAAATTTCTTGAATTCGATCGTAGCAGAGGATGAATCTTGGTGATTTCGCTATGATCCCACAACTAAATGCCAAAGCGCTGAATGGTAATCACCAGCATCACCAAAAGGCAAAAACTTTTGTCTTCAAAAGTCAAAAGTGAAGCCAATGCTCGTGTGTTTCTACGACAGTAAAGGAATTATTCACCACGGGTTTGTCCCTGAGGGACAAACTGTCACTGGAAGTTTTTATTTGAGTGTTCTGGAATGCCTATGGAAGAGGATTCGCCGTGTCCGGCCTGAGTACTCAGCACCAGGCAGTTGTTTCTTCTTCATGACAATGCACCGGTTCACCGGGCAGTTGCTGTACAAGAATTTTTAGCCCGAAAGCAAGTGCGCGTGCTCCATCATCCGTCCTACTCCCCTGATTTATCCCCCTGTGATTATTATCCGTTCCCCAAACTGAAGTTACCATTGAAAGGGCACCTGTTTGAAGATGTTCAAGACATCCAAGCAGCTGTGACATCGAGTCTTTGGGCCTTACCTCATGTACACACAAGGGACAGAATTTTTGTATATTAGATTTTATTTGCATTTCTTTAATTTATACAAACTTAGGTGTTCTGATTGCACCACATTTTGTAACACTTGCTACCCTCTCCTAAGGCTGACGCACCATCACAACGTAAGTGACGTCACAGGAGACTCAAGACACTTCCAGAACATTGCTTTGTTCAGACTGGCGGGCAGTAGCTTCGCTTGTTAGTTAGTGTGGACTATCAACTCAGCACAACCAGACGCGCAAATGCATGTCTTCTTCATATAGAGAAGCCGTCTACAATTAAGTGCAGTTTTTCATAGGTGAAACTGTACTAATGAAACTTGTACATAGGGTACAGTACTAAGAATTGTGGTGTTAATATTATCAGTAATTAATCACCAAATGACGTGTGCATCACACAGTGAAGCCACGCGGGCAGAAAGCATCATTCGTAACAAAGGGTTATATCCATTTAGAACTGTGTAAGGCAGTGTGAATATCGTCATACACACAGGGAGTGAATTCTGAACTTATTGTATTAATGACAAACAAGTATTATCATTATTAGATGAACAGACAGTGTTGATCATAACTAGTTCAATAAGTGTTGCATGATTACATTATAACTTGTTATACTTGTTACATTATCCACTGTGTTTAGAAGGACTAAGTATTGCATGAGGCAATTCAGTATCGTAGGAGGTTACACCACTGGACAAGATTATTAATACACTGTACGTTGTTATTGTGCACTGTGAAGAGCATACTATCATTACAATTTTAAGGGTGAACTTACATAACCAGTTGCGTAATAGTGAAGTGAGAAAGTGAATTTCGAAAACTTGTAATTATATCCAGCCTAGAAATAAATTAATAATTAGTAATCCTTGTAACCAGCATTTATATCGGAACAGATCGTTCAAACGCTCTATGTACGTACCAGAGCGTACACCACAAGAAGACATGCAGAAGTCCTTCCAGTCTTTGCTAGATCGTGCCACTCGCTGTATCGATGCAGAAGGAATGTACTTTGAATAAAATACAGACAGTACTCAAGTCTTTTGTTCCAGTTTTATTCTATAACCTCAGTCTCATTACATAACTTTAAGACTGTGTATGTCTTAACCCCTTAATCCACACTCTAGAGGAAGTTCTTACAGGCATTAAGATTGGATGGGGGGAGGACAAGAATCGCTGCGGTAGCATATGCGGATGACGTCACTGTCTTCCTGACATCACCGGCTGATGTGCAAAATCTCCAAGAAGCACTTCATACGTATGAAGAAGCCACAGGTGCAAAAATCAACATGCGAAAGTCCCGGGCTTTAGCAATAGGCGGATGGGATGCATCGAGCAAGATAATGGACATTCATTACCATACTGGAATAAAGATACTGGGGTTTCACTTTACAGACAGGGTAAACGCAGCTAATAATGAAAACTGGTACAATGTTACATCGCTAGTGCGTGCAACAGCTCAGGACGCATATTACACGGACTTAAGCCTAGAAAAGAGGTTTAGATTTGTACATGACCACTTGCTGGCCAGGATTTGATATGTTGCACAAATATTCCCGCTTACAACAGATAGTATGATACAACTCAACACTGCTATTACCTGGTTCATCTGGCGAGGTGAGATATTCAGAGTTCCCCTCTCCACGCTCCAACGCGGGAGGGATGTTGGGGGATGGGACCTTGTAAATATATGGGCGAAAATTAGGGCCCTTTTCATATATCGCCTTCAAGTGCAGGGCAAGCAAGAACGATCTTTTAATTACTGCTGCCTGGTTGAAGAGGTGGAACATTCAATCCGGAGCTGACAATCCTCCCTACCTTGACCTGATACCGGCAGTACTAGGATACTTACGTGAATACGTTGCTGATGTTGCATATGTCCGGAGGCGAGTTAATACAGAATCGGAAAAGGCTTACAAGAAATTCCTATACGCAACTTTAAAGGCCCTAAGTAGTAAGGACAACACGCACCAGGAGACGAGAATTACAAGGTAATGGCCAAATGCAGACTGGGAATCAATTTCAAAGAATCTACAGGCAGCACCGGTATCCGAATTAGATACAGCGACATGTTATAAAGTGATACATGACATTATTCCAACGAATGTTAGGCTACACCGGATCAAAATGTGTCCCTCTGACACTTGCAAAGATTGTGGTAGTACAGACTCCCTTGGTCATCGCCTAACCGAATGTGGGGAGGGGACTAAAACATGGCGTCGAACGAAAAGTATCATTGCGAGAATCCTGCGTACAACTGCAGCGAACATCGTCCCCAGTTCTGCCAAAGGCCCTGCAGCACCACCGAGCGGTGCTACCGCGATATGTGAATTTCCGGATGAACCACCCCTATAACTTGACACAAGCAAGACTTAATGGACTTCATGAGAAGATCAAAATGGAAAATGTACCAGCAGACAAGTAGGTCCAAAAATGTCGCAAACTTCCACACAGTTCTAGATATGCCATATTAACCAAGGACTGAAGCAGAAGGAAGACGTCGGGTAGAGGTCTCTGCGACTAGTTGATCACTCGTCCAGAGGAGTCCTACCAACTGTGGTACGTCATTGTGTGGGATCTAGATACCTCCTGAATGAGGAGGCCCTGGCCCACTGGGGGTGGTCGCGCCAAAAACAAAAAACTCCTTCAAGGCATATGGAATGGCAGTCGATTTTAACTCCACTCATTCTTGGCCTGAGGACTAGAGAGATTTGCGTGGCTATGTGCACGGCCTGGCCGCTTTATCTGCGGCGGAACAGGTCAATGTTCATTATACAGGGCCGAGCATCTGTGTGGACAAATTGGAGGAGAAAATATCCCTCGCTTATGACGGGTGTGGAACCACGGTCATTCAGTTATCACAGCAGGGGACAGCAGGCCAGTCAAGGCCATCGTCTGCGATGACCAAGTCGACAAAACGAATTGCGTTCGGCGCTGAACAGCCGACCGCCATTCAGTTACCCTAAGTGAGGTTTTCCGTGATTTTCGTCAGTTGTAAGGCAAATGCCAGGGTATTCAATGCAAAGTCAGGGCACGGCCCGCACTCCCCTCCGCCAGGAGAGGCGGCTTCACCTAAGCAGCTGACAAACCTGGCAAAACTCCAGTATGCGAGAGCCAGTCTGGGCTAGGAACCCAGACAGCCAACCAACGAAAGCGTATCCCTCCCATACTTAGTTCAGGGCAACCTAAGCCGTAGTCTTTGGCACAATCGGTCCTGACTTCCAAATCGTTAGCGTAAGCATGTACCCTGTTAGAGTTTAGGTGTCTGTTACTGAGCCCACCTATGCGGACATCGACTTAGACTTCACGCAAGTCTCCGCCCCCCCAGTTAACACTTTGGCTTGGCTTGACCTCAGATCATTCAATGCCTACATTAAGAAGATACATCAGTAAGGACTAGTCAGCTCCAACATCAAGATGTAATAGGAAGCTCGGTACATCAAGAACAGAGAGCCAGCTCCGACACAACAAGGAGTAATTTGTCAGCAACGTCCAAAAGAAGTAGGATTGTCGGTGACGATCCGGAGGGGGGTAACGTCGTTTGATACCTAACATCACGACACCTAACGAGTGGACGAGGGCCTGCCGTGTTGCCGGCTGACATCTCTCCACCGACCGGACTGGTGACCGCCAAGCATCCTGCGAACTGTCTGCTACACATCTCGCTGTCCACTGCCACAGCCGACCGGACAGTACTGCCACCTTCCTGGGATCCACGTCACGCAACCGAACTGCGCACTTAAACCGAGCCGTCACGCTGTGCAGAGCTCACGGAGCGTGGCGAGACTGACGTATCATAGCTCACGACTATATGTAACAACTCAACCGTACTGTACGAGCCTAAGACAAACTAAATAACATGTGTTTTACTGTGATTGTCATTGCAACAATGCTACAGTATCCCACATATATTGGTGACCCCGACGAGTGACACTACTGCACTTAACTTTACAGCAAGATTGACACAACTGACGAGATTGTCAGCTCCGCGGTGTAGAGTCGCTGTGCGCTTGCCGCCCTTCTGGCCTGACCTGCCGGCCATCGGGCTCGCTCAAGCTGAGGCGCAGTTCGAGTTGGCAGCCATCACACGCAAGCTAACCAAGTTCAATTAGGTGGTGTCATAACTCAACCAGCAGCAAGTGGCCGAGGTGTTAGACATCATTACTCCACCACCGGGAGAGGAGCCCGACCATCGAGTGAGACAGCTCCTCTCACATTAGGAACTGCGCGACCGGAAGCCATCACAGTTTCTCCGGCACCTCAAGAACCCAGTCCACAGTAGCGTCTTGAGTACAACTCACAGCAGTCAGTGTGTGTGTACGCAGCTGTCCATGAGGGACGTGCAACTTGTTACTACATTAACACAGAACAAAGGGTTCTAAAGGTATTTCACCATAAGGGTGTGTTTTGTGTTTTTTCAGTACTAAACAGTTCCATTATGCGCATGGCAGAGTTCAAGGGGGGCTCTGCTTGTTAAAAGTGCGTTTGTTAACAGTCTGCATAAGGCAGTGAAATACTAATAATTGTGCAAGTGCAACATATAAGCTGTGTGTTTCTAATACAATTACTATATTATTGCATAGGGCACGATTGATGACTGAAACCTCAAGGGAAACAATTACGTAAGAGTATTAAAGTGACGTCACAATTAAGTGTATGTAGTGATTAACAATTACAGTAGTAAATATTCCTTGTTTCAACCAGCCATTACATCGGAACAGATTGTTCACCCATTTATGTCTTGAACCAGAGCGAGACAGATGCATACTGTAGAGGGAAGGTGGAGGATATAGAAGCATAGCAGGAATTAGGATTCGTACTCAGTACCAACGGACCATTGTACAAGGGAGACAAACAGAACGAGGAGAAATTATTTCTGAGATGCTGATTAGGCCAGTCATACAGATGCATCACGAAAAGGTATTTGCAGGACAACAGGGTATTAAACGGACCAGAGGTTTATTGAAGCTGCACTATTACTGGCTTAATATGAACAGGAGGTGTAGAACTATGTAAAGCAGTGTGAGTCATGTTCCAAGCTTAAGGTTGGGAAGAATCCAACCGCTCCTCTAGGAGAGTTACCGAAGACAAGCTACCCATTCGCACTAGCATCTCTGGATATTTGTGGACCTCACCCGCAAAAGAAGCGAGGAAATCGGTACCTGCTTACGCTTATCGATCATTTATTTAATTTGATAGTCGGAGGCGATTCCCCTTCCACGGTAAGATGCACCAACGGTGGCTCGAGGCTTGGTTACGGAGATCTTTTCGAGGCTGGGTTGCCGTGGAACCATCCTTTCGGATACAGGAACCAATTTCATTTCCTAACTTTTCCAAGAAATATGTAAACCCCTGCAGGTCAAGCGGATCAATTCGACTTCCTTTAATCCGCAGATGCTAGGGAAGGTCGAGAAGTTCCATCTGGGACTCAACCAGAGTATGAGTCACTATGTCAAGAAGTACGGAGATGATTGTTACGAGTTTGTCAACTACGCTTTAATGGCTCACCGCGCAGTGCCCCACTCCAACACCAGGTATAGCCCCTTCTACTTAATGTATGGTTGGGAGATGCGACTTGCAGCAGACGACGACTTGACTGCCGAGAAATTTGTGACGAAAGATGGCAGAAAGAAATGCGTGAAATTTAGAATTAAATGGAAAGGGCCTTATGAAGTGATTCGGCATTGGCCGTCGTAAATTACTATGTTAAACTGTCGAGGACTAAAGAAACTGTTGTTAATATGAATAAGATGAAGTGTTTTCGACAGACCGCCTTACGACCGACGACCGAGCAACGGAGTACACGCAACAGGGCTGAGGACAAACTTCAAACTTTAGAGAAGTTTGGTACAAGATACACTAGACCGGACTCACAAACGCCCCTTTCATATACAACTGAGGAAGACACGACAGAGATTTTGACCCAGGACCCTGACTTCGAACCCTATCCCCATTCCCACACACAAGCTTCCAGCTGCCGAAGTACAGGAGTATGGACTTGCATCAGCAAAATACCCTGTAGAAAACCAGACAGGTGAATATCACCGGAACGTAGGTGATAGCCCCAAGTTAAGTGAGGAATAGGGAAGAAGCTTAGCAGAGCCACTATGCACTAAGATGGTAGACCCAGTCCCTAATCCTAACGAAACCTTGAAGCTGACGGTGTTATTAACGCGAGGGAGAAGGGAGAGAATACGACTAGGTATAACTTGCGACCCCGTCCGGGAAGAAACGTTTAGGATTATAACACAATTACTGTTACGCTAAGGGCAGAATTTTTACAGTTGGATTTTCCCGCGAACAATAGGCGTAACATTGGTGCAGCAGATTGCACAACTCTTGTTAACTTAGGGATGATCCAACCATCGCGAGTTATGTGACGTCATAGCGCGTCTATGCTTTACGTTCTTTCTTTGTTCTAGCTTAGATGCAGTGCGCGTTAACCACAGTAGCGTGGCGTCAGTTCAACTCACAGCAGTCTAGTGGCTAGACGCAGCGATTCATAGGGAACGTGTAACTTGTTATTTCATTTCAATTACAGAACAAAGGGTTCTAAAATGCTTCACTATAAGAGTGTTGTCCTTCATTGCTAAATAGTACGAGTATATGTGTACAGCCAAGCTACAAGGGTAGTGTACTAGCGCAGCAATCAACAAGTGTGCATGAAATGTGTTACACATTAATTTAAATCCAGTTTCTAGTTTTTTTTTAAATTTTATTACATTGTGTTTAATAAATTTGTGAACCAGCGCATTACATTTGGAACAGATTGTTCACCCCTTTATGTTCCTCGAGCTAGACGGGGCGACAATTACTTTAGTTGTTTTTTACGTGCATGATGTATTTGGTACTGTTTATGCGAGCTAACCGAATTATTACTTTATGGGAAATATTTTAACCGATTGAGACGAAAAGAAGTATGCATCCCAATTTAAAATTCTAACGGCTGCATCAATAGGAGGAAGCAGGGAGTAGATTCGAAATACATTCAGATATGTGAAGACGTACAGTATTACGATACTAATTTTGTGATGCCGTTAGCCCATCGTCTAATTGAGTGGCATGTATTGTAATAAGAATAACCTATAATAAGAAATAGTTGTATAGAATACGCCTTGTACAATTAAAGCTGTGACAACTAAGTGTATTCCCTTACATCGGACCAGTCTATACTACAGTATTTTTTAAGGGGGGGGGGGGGGGAAAAAAAAAAAAAAAAAAAAAAAAAAAAAGGAAAAAAAGAAAAAAAAAAAATTGATGGATAAATAAATAAATAAATAAAGCAAATAGGAAAAACATAAAAAACAAAAAAATAGGAACAGAAAGGGAAGCAGAAGAAATGCAGATG
>Ga0131853_10011870_pt1 | contig 15934 bp, 7 predicted proteins | sample TergutLab28metaG_FD_92764 | JGI IMG/M metagenome (GOLD analysis project Ga0131853, IMG submission 92764) | Labiotermes labralis P1 segment gut microbial communities from Petit-Saut dam, French Guiana - Lab288 P1 (version 2) (version 2) | ecosystem: Host-associated > Arthropoda: Insects >...
CGGGAGTCCCCAAATAAAAAGCTACCCCCCCGATGCCCAAAAGTTTTCTTGGTGTTTTTTGGCCCAGCGGTGTGCTTGGTTTTTTTTTGGGGGGGGGGGGGTGTTTATTTGCTTGGAACGTGAGCGTGACAAGGAAAACTATATCTACGGAGGCAAACAGAAGGAACAGACTAAACATGGCGCTGTCGCTGCATTGGTGACTCTCTCTAGCCGAGTGTTTGCGAATTCCATGGCCAAAACCTCTGTACTGCATTGCACAGTTATGAGTTTGAATGTGCCTGTTATTCCTTGCGTTTAAGAACAGGGACTAAAAAACACAGTCATAAAAATGCAAAAGCGCATATGAGAAAGACGGTAATAAAATTCGGAATGTATAATTTTTATGATCCAGCACTGTTAAAACGTGAAATAGGATTGGATTAGGTCATTCTATTGTTCTTTATCGCCACAATGCGCATGGCATCCGACCCTCGTCATAAACAGTTCACTCGGAAATGTACCTCTGTGTTTGCAAAGCTGTAGGCAGAGTTAAGGACGAAATGAAAATATGTGAATCACAATCAGATGTCACTTGCACTTGTTTTATAAAATTATAAAAACAATACAGTAAAAAATTCATTTCAGTTGGAAATAACGCTTTGTTCACATCAGAAAGTTGTCAAAGTGAAGTCGGAGCTGCTGCTGGCAGTAATGAATTACACTTTGATCACCTTGAAGCAAGCGCACCTAACGAGCTGATGGAGCTGGCGCCACAGATTCGTATGCATGATGTGGCCATCAATCAAAGCTACTAAACAAGACTTGATACTTTAGTCCTCTCGCGCTGAAAGCCGACACTGATCAGCTGGGTGCTGTCAGGTGTCAAAAGGCGTAGAAGTGAGTAAGAAAAACGATACGACGATCCTAAAACAACGTTAGTAAATCTGAGTATATATATATATATATATATGACGACGAGTTCAATTCAAACAGTTAATTAAATTCACCATATATAATGGATTTATCCACTTAAAGTTTGTTTCTTCTTTGTGTACAAAATTTTCGTTTGTTCTTCGTCATCCCGCTGTGTACGCATCACTACCGTATATTCTCGAATCTAATCCGCACCCTTGTTACAGTTTCAGAGGACTAAAAAATCAGATGCGGATTAGAATCTCGTGCGGATTAGATTCGCGGTCGTGAGCTGGATTTTGGAAAAATTATACAGCTGCTGTACGTGCCGTAAGAACAATACAATACAATAATTTATTATTTATAATATTATATAATATATTATGTAATATTTATAATTTATTATTCATCAGACTCGCCGTCATCACTCATAACTGAATCAGTCTGCCTTGTAGGCAAGGGACGGTTGAAGGAAAGGTGCGGATTAGAACTGCGAACTAACTTTTTTTTTTCGTTTAAGAAATAGGCAAAAACTAGTGCGGGTTAGATTCGAGAATGTACGGTAATTTATTGTAATGTTCCGTCTTTATACAACATATAAAACTGTTGTAATTTTACAACTGGTTAAGTTCGGCCGAACTTAACCAGCTGTAAAATTACAACTGTTTTATATGTTGTGTAACGACGGCATATTACAATAAATTAGTTTCGTTTGTTCGAACATCTGAACAGTAACACTCATTTTACGTTGTTTAAAAAGGAATATTAAAGACGCCAAACAAGACCAGCCAGTCGCCCTGCCTGAGAAATCTCGTACCTAACACAGAAGGGCCTGAAGATGCTGCGAATCGTAAACTACAGTCAAAGAAATATTCTAATATCGTATTCCAGAGCAGAGCCCAGGGGAAACAAACCCCCTGTTCCATACGGTCATTAACCCCCAACCCCCACATTCCACATGAACAGACCAGTGGTGCTTCAGCCTGCATACGGATACCACACCACCCCAGCCAAACCACAACGTAACACCAAAATACATCAAACCAGGTACGTGTAAGCTCATTTACACGACATCAGAATATGTTCAGGAAAAATTATCAAAAAAAAAAAAACATGCTACACACAAAGAAAACTCAATAACCATAAGACACCGCAGCGGCCAATATTTGCAGAAACACGCTTTCTAAAACAACCACACACGTCACGACTAAACACTCGCCACTAAATAAGTACGATAATGCAAAGACCTCTATCCTTACACAGCAATACAACCTATGAAATAACTCAACAAATAAGTCGCCAACTCCTGAGGATGGATGTATTAACATTCGAAACACGATGAGCATTAAATAATGAAATAATAAAGCAAGTGACATCAAGTTGGTCTCTCTTTATTCAAATATTCTAATATCTCTTATTGAAATAATATTGAAAATCTGCGATTAAATTGAACACTAAAAATTCTTTTGGGGGCGCAACAAGCAGAAAAAATAACACACGCCATGAAGATGATCATGATCATGATCATGATATCCTCTCCGTGTCTTATTAATGATTCAGTACCTTCTATACAAGCCAATGTTCGTCCCTTTACCCGTAAGCAAGGATTAGTAAATCAATTGCCAAATTCCCATTTTATTAATAATCCTTACACACGAACCCCCTTACCATGTTTGTCCATTATTTTATTCGTCGCTACTCGTATGTGAACGATGTTACATGGCTGCAGATCCTGTTCTACTGGGATATGACGCCATGCTGATTACTGTACAGACATCGACGTATCCTAGAAACGTGTTGTCTTCTCTTACAAGTCAAGCCAAAAATTCTGTCGTGCGGATACCCAATTCCGATTAGTCCTGGTGGTATACCTACTCTCCTTGGGTTACCTTGAAGATGGAAGCAGCAAACTCGTCCGAAACGTTCGTACGCATATACCAGTATAAGCTGAATCATGCTCAAGAATGGAAATGTCAGCATTGCCGTGAGAACGTCGAATCTCGTGACGTTGCATTTCCTGCTGAGATCTAATGCGGTAACCTGAGAGGGCGACAGCATTGTGTGTGAACTTCAAAAAAGGCACACAAAATTTTATTCAGTGACACCTAATTACCCATTAGATTGGGTTGATTTTGCGGCCGCTCAGGAGGTGTTTGTGGAAAACATTTCACAGTACCTAAACGGGTATGAACCGAGACCTTTCAACTCCCTAGTCACATTACTGACCCAGCTTTAGCATGTTCATATTTACTAAAGCGCGGTAACGCTGCGTAAACTTGTTAAGTCCTTGAATATTTTTATAACGCAACTTCTACATTCTGCAGGTTATGTCTGAAATATAGATGGCATTATCAACCGTCAGAAATACAACTCAAAGCCTAACAAAATCGATGGAAGAAGACATGAAACTGGGAAAGTTACATAAAGGAACTAACACTCATATGCTAGCCTGTTGGAGTCACCTGTGCTATCGGACCCTTGGTCACGAAGCCTCAAGACAGTAAGCAACTGCGGAACACAGCGCTCGGAATTTACAGCACCTGTCTCTAGCAGTCACTGCAAAACAAAAAGTCTAATATTCACAAACATTTTTATCCCCTTTTAATATTTTTATAGCGTTTTCATACCCTCCAGACATACTGAACCTATCTGAATTTCATTATAAATAATTTACTTCCACCGATATTTGTATCACTGGACATGTTCCTACAGTTCCCGCGCATCAAATTGCTCGGAGTCTTACTGGGTAGTGCTGAGATTATTCATTTATTGGTTGTTAAAAGACATTATTTCAACAGTCTTGGTTGTACATGTGCAGCGTCAAATAAACTGGAAAGGTAATTATGCAGAATCTTTTGTCTTCCAAATTGCTATCCAAACATTTAGATTAAGATATAATTGACTATAAATTTGCCTGTTTTGTAAGGGTGTGAAACTTGGTCGCTCATATTGAGGAAGGAACGTGGGTTGAGGGTGTTTGGGAATGGGGTGTTGAGGAGAATATTTGGGCCTAAGTGGGACGAGGTGACAGGGGAGTGGAGAAAAATACATAATGAAGAGATTAATGATCTGTACTCCTCACCCAATTTGTTCGGGTGATAAAATCGAGAAGAATGAGATGGGCGGGGCATCTGGCGCGTATGAGGGAGAGGAAAGGCGTATACACGGTTTTGGTGGGGAAACCTGAGAGAAAGAGACCACTTGGGAGACCTAGGCGTAGATGGGAGGATAATATTAAGATGGATCTCCAGGAAGTGGGATGTGGGGGTATGGACTGGATCGAACTGGCTCAGGTACGGACGGGTGGCGGGCACTTGTGAACGCGGTAATGAACCTTCGGGTTCCATAAAATGCGGGGAATTTCTTGACTAGCTGAAAGCCGGTTAACTTCTCAAGAAGGACTGTGCTCCATGGAATAAGTAAGTAAGGAAGTAAGTAAGTAAATAAGTAAGTAAGTTAGTAAGTAGGTTAGTAAGTAAGTATGTAAGTAAGTAAGTAAGTAAGCAAGTAAATAAGTAAGCAAGTAAGCAAATAAGTTAGTAAGTAAATAAGTTAGTAAGTAAGTAAATAAGTTAATAAGTAAGTAAGTAGTTAAGTAAGTACGTAAGCAAGTAAACATAGTAAGTTAGGAAGTAAGTAAGTAAGTAAATAATCATGAAGTCAGAAGTCGTGGCTTATTTCAAGTTACTATTATGATATACGCCTAGACAGACCGAGGGAAAATACTTCAATGCAGTCTATCCCGAACAAATTCCTCAGAGACGACAATACACAACTACAAGACTCGAATGGATCATTATCCGGAGTATCAATATAAAAAGAATATTTTAACCCATTGGTTCCACAATTCTGTTCCCGTTTTCTGCCATTGAAATCCAGTAATACCTGTATTTTCTCAATTTTCGGAAAAAAAAAACTGAAGTTACTGAAGAGAGTTTTCTCAATTTTACATTTGTCTCGCAGTTTCACATGTATTAACTTCGTCCTTCCGACGGGGTACACTGCAAAAACAAAATTCTCTCCGGCATTCCACAAAGAGCTTTCTTCCACGCGTGGCACATGCCAAGCTCCTTATTACACTGTTTTATTCATCCTCCTGTAACTTCCACCCCGTAGGCCCAAGTGTATTTTCCTGAGTACCCTCTTCTCAAGCATCCTCAAACTATGCTCTTCCTTCAACGTTAGAGGGAATCAGTTGTAAACCAAATTTTAAAACCTACATTCGTCTCAAAACGCAAGAAAAGCACTTGCTAGCCTGTTATTGTCACAAGGAAGTAACGGACGGGCCATAAGGAAGGCTGAAAAGAGAAGATTAATTCTAGATGAAATGGTTTTCAAACAAGGTGGCGCAGGTTTCACTCTCTTCGACGCTAAGAGACACGAAGAGGTAATGACAGTTTTATACAACGCCATGACGGAGATGCGAAAGGACACAGTAAAAGTAAGAGCTGTGATAGGACGCACAAAAACGTGTTACAATATCATCACAAAAACTGAAGTCGACGCCTCAAGAGATTTTGCGTGCAGTATCCGTAACAAAAAGTACGGGGTGGTTAATAAGGAAAGAGTATTTTGCGGTATACCTGCCCGTCATGTAGCGATCACTGCGCTACAAACCAGAAGGTCGCGGGTTTGATTCCCGAAGGGGTTATTGGAGTTTCTCATTGAAATATTCCTTCCGGCCGCACTGAAGCCCTGGGGTCGACTCCAGTCACTGACAGAAAGAGTACCAGGAACATCACCTGGGGTGGGGGGTTAGGGGCTGTCGGTGGGTATGACTGACAAACTTACCACCTTTATGTACCGACTGTCTAGACAGTCTGCGAGCATCAACCTCCTGGAGCCCTAAGGGCCTGTCCAGGCCCTTAATAGGATAATTTTACGTTTAGCATTTACTGCGTAACGACATGTGAAATAATTGGCTGGATAGAATGTGCAGTCTACAGCATCATTAGCCGACCAGAGCTTCAGATTCCAGCCGCCAAAAGCGACTACAGATATTTCATAGTGCATATTTTTATAGTGGGGAAAATCACGGGCTAGATCTTTGAAAAAAATACGGAAACTCCTTAGGGAAATTTTTAATAACTGGAAAAATAATGAAACGTAACAGCATGAGATAGGTGTTTAATTTACAGTTACGACTAAATAACTCTACAGAGCTGAATTCTACTTGAGAAGCTAATGGTAACTCGGCTTGGGTGGTCAAAAAATTCCCTTCCTTTTATGGAAAGCACAGATCCATTACCATGCTCAGAGACGACACCGATACCTTTCCATACCCTAGTGTTTCTCATACCCTCCAGGCTAATTCTAGATCATTAACTCAAAACAGGACACTATCGCTTCCTTCCCATCTACATAGTCTGAGATACTATCAGTGTCGTTCAAAAAATAAACAAATAAATAAGCAAATAAATAAAGCAGGTATAATTTTGCTCTGGACCAAAAGACCATCTCTGGCCAACGCCGCCTCAGTGCTGATGTTTCTAGATCAAATAACACACGGCCTGTAGGACTCCAGTGAACGAAAGACCAGCTCGTCGCAGAGGCCACCACCTACACAACACACAACAGACGAACATCCATGCTCTCAGCGGGATTCGATCCGTCAATCCTAGCAACCGATCGGTTGCAGACGTAAGCCGTAGAACGCACGGCCAACGCGATCGGCACTACGCACAATACTTGACTTTTTTGATCATATGTAATAATTTTGCTGACGAGTGTAACAGTTCTATAGCGACAAATAACGCAGACTGCTTGTCGTAAAATTCTTGTGTTTTGATACGATATGCTCGGCGAGACTAGGGGCAAAGTGAAAAAAATCCGACAATTAGTTATGGGGTGTTTAATTGGGTGTTATAGGTACAAATCCATAAATACATTAATTATAGACACCTTTCTGGACTCTATTAAATATTTGTGTCATAGAAAAGACAAGCACAAAGCTAACGTGAATGCCTTTCAACACCTTATACAAAAATTGGCCAGCCCATGATGGCTTACTCAGTAGTAGGTATACAGGCGCACAAAAGTGCAGCATGTAACTCATCATCTCCGAAATGTAGGCTATTTCGATGAAATTTTTCTACGGAGCGAATCTGAACTTGATTGCTACAACACCAAAACAACACTTAGTTTACGAAAACCGCAGTGAAATGCACTGATATTCTGAAACTAAGATTCATTTTGTAAGAAACTAGATTCTACATAGCCAGCGATACTCAAGGCATCGTTAAATTATGCTAGAATTACAAATAAATAAATAAATAAGAAATTGGCACGTGAAATCTGCAACGCAATTATATATGGAACGTTTTGCTATATGGTGAAGATTTAAGAAAATACAAAAATAAATTACCGTATATTCTCGAATCCAATCCGCACCCGAATCTAATCCACACAACTAAGCCTCACTGAAAATATTACTAACGATTGCCTCGAGTACCCTCATACAACCAGGCAATCAAGTGCATCCACAGTCGACCGCATAACTTACGTCCATCCCTGCTGGGATTTTAAAATTTCATAACATTTTACATTTTATTGTATTATATCGTTTTTAATAAATAGTAAATAATTTTTAAAAAGACACAAAGACCAATGTAAACCATGGGATCCCATCGGTATAGGGAACGAATGTACCTTAATTAACACAATCTTTTGTAAGCCTGACGATGGCCGAACAAGGCCGAAAAATGTTAATTAATTAACCAGTTGTAGATTTGCAACTGTTATTTGTATGTTGTGTAAAGACGGTTCAATGTAATAAAAAATTTAATCCGCACTAGTTTTTGCCGATTTCTTAAAAGAAAAAAAGTTTGTTCGCGGTTCTAATCCGCACCTTTCCTTCAACCGCCCCTTGCCTACGATGCAGACTGAATAATACTCGATGTTACCAAAGTTTTAACCGTTATCCGACTAACGCGCCATGTGTGAAGTGGCCAATTAACTGCCAGCGGTACAAACGCACCACAGCTGATGACAGTGACTGGATGACGGATAACGATTCTGTTATGAGTGATGACGGCGAGTCTGATGAATAATAAATTATAAATATTATATAATATTACAAATAATAAAATAATAAATTATTGTATTGTATTGTTCTTACGGCACGTACGGCGGCTCTGTCAATTTTCCAAAATCCAGCTCACGACCGCGAATCTAATCCGCATCTGATTTTTTAGCCTCCGAAACTGTGAAAAGGGTGCGGATTAGATTCGAGAATATATGGTACATTTATGTGTATGCATTGTCACGTCTGTAGTGCGCTTTAGCTTCACCTACGGTACTGCAATTATCAAGGTTATCAAAGGAAATCCATCATAACACGTTGAGTCAACAACTGTGCCATGCAGACAAAGCTGCACCAGCTATTGCTTACAGCCAAATACCCTGTTTTACTCTGTTTTGACAAGTACTGCACTAACAAACACACACACACACACACACACACACACACACACACACCCCCCACACACACACACACGTGACACGTGCTTTCGTTAAACCTTTCGCGCCCAGCACCGTGTTCCTGCTTCAATAAGACCAAGAAAATCAGCAAAAATGTGCCGTATGATTCATATTATTTTCACAGCACGACAGTCTTTCTAAACAACATTAAATGACTGTTCTTTGTAATGAGCACAAATTGTGTTCTCTGTGAGGTACAGAATGAAATTTTTATGTAATTTATATGAACATCAATCTTGAAAGCGTTAATTTGCAAAGTTTGGCTTCCGCCTCTAGACCAATACATTTAAAAAATGATGTTCGTTTTACCGTTTTTTAACAGTGATATAAAAATTTAAAATATTAAAGAAATATACACGCACATTTATAAACAAATTATTATTGGTAATTTACACGGGAAATGAAGCTAGCGCCGACTACGCACAAATGTGGGTAAGGAAAAATGCAATCAGATATGACCAAAATTATACCTACCAGTTCCATTTAATGGAAAATGTGCTAGACTATGTGGAAGAAAACAGAAAAATATTCTTTCAAGATAATATCCCAAATCTGCAGGAAGTTATCCAGCAAACTACCAAAAAAGCTGACATTCGGTTCCAAATTGGACATCAACCCCCCCCCCCCCTCAAAAAAAAACACGAAGCTGAAGTTTCTTGAAATGGGAAAATTAAAGTCTCATGTCATTTTCCGGCTTACTAAATGACGGCTTGTTTGTAGCTATATCGAAGACAGCTAAAATATACAATACTAATAGCTGTAGCGTTTCCAAACGGCCAGTGTTTGCTTTGTTCAGTGCACTTGGCTGTTACACAAAACGCAACATCTATATGCTGTGTCAGAAACAGCCGCCAATCTTCACGCGCTGTTTAACACGACCACGGACCGACATACAGAAACTGACTAAATACTGCTCTTTACACGTTATCGTCTGATTCACTTGTCACTTTTGTCATAAAGATAAATGTAACAGAATTTAGCAGACGGCCTAATCAACATGACTAAACATTCCCAAGTCGCATATACGTTTTGACTGCTCCAAGAATGGATTTGCTTAGGTGACAAAACCTTTGCTAGCAAAATATAATAAACTAACATTTCAATTTATTCTCGTTCCTCTGTTAGACAGGATTATGTTCGTAGCGGACAAGCACATGCTCCAACACAACACTGCGTCATTATCATGCTCACCTGCTTTCTTGTGTTCATTCCGTTCACTGTGAATTGATTTACAAACTCCGATCGGCACCTACAAATGCCCAATTATGCATATTATACATTTTTCTCTTAATTTGCTGCTACGTGTTTCGGCAAATTTCCATCTTCATGGAGCTTACATCAATGATGTTAAAACGAATAGCAAAATCTACATTCATCATTCGTGTCAAATGTGGAGGTTTTAGTTAAAATGTATAGTACTGAAAACGTTACTATAAAATGATAATATAATTTGTTGTTTATTACAAATTGTTATAAAAATTATAGTATAATAACACTTTAAATACTGTAAATTTTAATTAAAACCTGCACATTTGATAAACATGATCACTGTACAACTATTTTCGAGTCAGACGAATCGAGAACTAGAAGGGATGAGCAAAGCAGAAAATATAGTAAAATGGATAAAAAATCTTCACTCAAGAACTGGAAGGGGAAGACCCAGGAAAATATGGAAAGAGGAAGTAGAAAGAGATCTTCAAGTGCTGGGAGTGAGAAGATGGACAAAGTTTGTGGCAGATACGAAAAAATGGAAGGATGTTGTTCGACAGGCCAAAGCCCACAGTGGGCTGTAGTGCCAATGGAAGAAGAAGAAGAAGAAGTATGTTTTAACGACGTTGGTTTTAACTCTCTGGGGATGGAAATTGCGCCAACACGCATGGGCTAAATAATAATAAAATATATAACATATAGAATTTTGCATTTTTTAGTGCTCATAGAGTCTGTAAATCTTCAACCGCATTCAGGGACTTGCGTACTTCAATAACGCCTGGTAATAAGTCCTGCGATCTTGATGTTATTCACACTTGCACTTGTGTGCAGCAGCAATTGTTCGCTAAAAAAGACAAGCGTGGTCGAAAAAACGTTGTTTGGTTAATTCCTCTGTGTTTTTACAGCAAAACAAAGTGAGATTTGAAGATTTAAAATGCCACTTCATTGGTTATCTGCTAATTTCCCTTCACATGGAACCAAAACTTACTTTTTAAAACTAAGCAGCAGACACATGTCCTTGCACGTGCACCCACATATTCGTTGCAAACTATAGCTTTTGTACACACGTCAAACCACTGTAGCGACGAAAGAGACCTTGACGCTGGCAGATCAGTAACAAGCGCTCTACCATCTCCCGCATTCTTGCGGGAAATACGTGAAAAGCAACCAACCAAGCAAAGAATAAACGAACTAAAGAACCATAATTATTTTTTTACAGAAACTGAGGGTTTTCCCGTCTCATATGGCCACAGACCTTATGATGGGCCGATTCGACGTCCATGGAATCCTACAGAATATTGTGAAGATTCGTAGCGTCAGAATTAATTTCGAATCAAAGAGAGGCAAAAGACCTAGTTCGAAAAATTTAAGAACAGTTTATCGGTGCGAAACAGGAAGGTTAAGAAGTGTGAAGTATTGTATAAAAATCAAGTATTTTCTCCCGTGCATATCTGAACAGAATGCTATCCAAATGGGATGAAAAATGTAAAAAAAAAAAAAAGAAAAATTTGGGTAAAATTTCATTTAGCCCTTAAGCAAAGTAGGCCTTTGACTGCAGCGATTTTGTGGAAGCAAAATTGTTAAAAGGCACTTCAAGAATACATTCTACATCGAATTTCACTCAAATCGGCATTGAAATACGAAAACCACGGGTGCAAATTCATTTAAGACCTTGAGTGTTATTACCTACGAGCCGATTTTCACGAGACCCACTTCCTCCACGTATTTTTTTAAAAACCTTTGGCATCGAATTTCACCAAACCCCCTCCCCCCCAAAAAAATTCAATCGCTGATACTGTCTACGTCACAGACAGACAGACAGACAGACGTGGTCCGCATAGAGGGCGTTCCTATTTTACTTCGCAAAGAACGGCCCGATGTGTGTAACTTTCAGAATAACTTAACTGGACAATAAAACCATACAACTATGCCGGTAGACAGAAGTGTTTGGGATTCTATAGCAAAATCAACTAGATGCACCAATGTATCTAATTTATTTTATTTTGGAATGACACTTTACATGTTTCGGACGGTACAACAACAGGCATACTTCAGTATGCCTGTTGCTGTATGTACAGTCTTGAACTCCTGATGATGGACGGAAAGACCGTCCGAAACATGTAGAGTGTCATTCCATAATAAAATAAATTCGATACATTGGTGCATCTAGTTGGTTTTAGTATAGAATAATATTACGATGCACAGCCCTATGAAAGTCAAATTTGTTTTGGACTCATCACGGTAATCGACCCCATGGCACGACAACATACAATACATTTACAGACCATTTAAACCCTTATTTCTTGGTGTGACACGCTGAAGTATCGTAAACTCCTGTCTCATCTGTACTTGTTTCAGCACTGTTATGATATATTACGCAAGACTGGATACACGAAGTGTGTTCACATTTTTTTTTACGGTTGTTATGTAAGGGTACATAAATTCTTACTCAAATTTCCAGAGGCAGTTAACGCAGAAAAATAGTCAGCGATAAAAGTGAGAGAGAGCATTTTAAAATATGTAAGATAAGCAGCGTAAGTAGAACGTAACACTGCGGTGCGTTCGTGTAATGTGCCTACCCCCTAGTCTATCGCAACAGCCTGATAAAATTTCAGTCGAAGACAGCGCTTGAATGGCGATTTAATGTCGCCGGCAACAATATACGTACTCAGGTCTTCGCGTCAACTGCTGATGATTGTAAGCAAATTTGGATTTTCTCGACAGGTTTCCATAAAATACCAAATTTCACGGAAATCCGCCCAGTGAAAGCCGCGCTAATACACGCGGACGGACGGACGGACAGATACGACGAAGTTAAAAGGCAGCTTTCACGACTTGAGAAGACGCCTAAAACTGTTATTTTGAAGAAGCGCAGTTCAACAAATGCACGTGTGTTTTGTTAGGTGTCCCAGAACAGGGCATGTTTATCGCGCAGGAAGCCACCACCCGCTAGGCCATCCTGTGATATGACTTGTCCTCAGGCACACCATATAAGAGGACGCGTGTATCACAACGTTAAGAACCATGTCAAAATAAGAACTTTACAAATAAGAGTACAGACAAATGGCACAGAGTAACAGGAGTGGGTGACGTTTGACAGTTGTTAGCAGACTGACTAACAAACGCCGCACAGCACAGCCCTGCCTGGAAACCTAACGGTCGATCCCTACTTTCTATTGAGCTCGAAGGTTCATTACCGTCATCACGAAGCACAGCATCAGATAAACCTGGTCGACATTCTAAAACGCCTTGAAGGTCCCTTTAGTACTCTTCCCATCTATGCTTAGGTATTCCACATGATCTGTTCCCTTCATATTTTCAGACTCAGATGTTGTAGGTGTCTGTACTTCGAATTAAATGTTATCCCATTGTGTACTACTTGCCCGGCCATTCTCACTGTCTTTGTTTTCTCCTTTAATACTATTTGGCAATTCATCTCTTATGTCCATAACATTCTTCTGTAAACTCTGTTCTCATACGTACTGATTAGTATATAAAATAAGGGAACCTTTTCCCTAAACGCGGAGGTAGAACTCCCCCCATTCTCAAATTCGGCACTAGATGAAGGTGAGTGGTTAACTTCACAGCCTGCCTGCTTTATCCCCGGCCAATGACTGCCGGTATCCGTTGAGAATAAGCAGTATGGTATACTGTCACTTCGATGTAAGTCAACCGGCAAAATTATAGTTTTATTGTCGTATAAATTAACTTCGTGCGAGAGGCTGAACCCCCCACCCCCATCTAGTGCCGAGATCCTAGAAAGAGTAGAGTTATAACTCTCCTCACCCTAAGGGCCTTCGTGGCCTATAAAAAGGGTGAAAACCAACCCATATTAACCTCGTAAGTTTTTATAGTACGTAACAGACGGGAAGGCGAAGCGCTCTGAAGTAAATGGCACAAGAATTCCCCGAATGAAATGACAAGATGATTATCAACTGCAGCATAGGGCAATATTTAGAAATGCACTGAAAGCCGTAAACAAGACATCAGCATGTCACAAACCCTGCAGACCGCTCTTAACGAAGGTCGTTATTAACCATTCAAAAATAGCCCGATATCTTTATTCATCACAGCCTTTGAAATTTTGTCTTTATAGGTAGTTTAAGTGTGGTGGCAACCTTGCACACTCGTTGGACGTCTCTGCATGAAGACGGGAAGGTTTGTTTTCAGAACAGAACAGCTTGCTATTGTCATCTCCTTGTTATACCTTAACTGCACCCTTTCACTTCGATATTTCCACAGAATTATTGAGCTGTGGGCGATCACGAGAAGCGATGCTAGGTAAGGCCATTATTCTATTACCACTACAGGAGGCACCATTCCTGGAAGGAATGATCCTGAAATTCGCAATGTTTGTAATATTCACATTCTCTACATAACCGCAAAAAAAATAGTACAAAAAGGCTGACGTTCGACAACTTACACGTCGTCAACATTATCTTATGCGTCACCAAATACGTTTCGTATAAATTTGTTCATTTCGAATGAATTAAAACCTGTATGGGGAAAAAATCCTTCCCGCAATACGACTCGAATGGTCTGAAACACTGAGGTATTTGGGAGGAGATCGAAAACGGATAACGAAACACCGATAAAGTGAAGGTAAAGCAACTCCTACATAGGAAGGAAGCCAAGGCCCACAAAAGGATGCTGTACTGTTGTTGCTGCTGCTGCTGATGATGATAAAGATGAATCCCTATACAGGCCTGGTCAGACCCTTAGGGCTGCAGACAATCGGATCATGAAAGTGGCAAGAAAGTTAGCCCTAGGCACCGGCCGTCTTCACCCGCCAGGAGATACTCCTGGTACTCATTTCTGTTTGTGGCTGGGTCAATTGCAGGGCCTTAGTGCGGCACGGAGCATTAAGTCATTGAAAAATCCCAATGACCCCATCACGTTCGCAAAAAGTAAGCCATAAACGTGTTGGGGTATTCAACATACAGACACTTTAAAGGCGTAACATTTTGTTTCTTGCGCCATAAAGCTGAATCTTGTATCTTATCATCTCCTCTCTAGATACCCCAATATTAATACATACAAAATTATAATTTCAGGTTGACTTGTTTTTTTGTGTTTGTATAAAACCGGTTTCTCAGTCAAATGAAAGAACACAGTTTCAGGTTGATTGATAACAAATAACCGGGTACAATGTTTTGGATTTTGTGATAAGTGACAATTAGAATATGAACAGCATACTGAAGTACTTAAAGATTGGAACAATAAAAAAAATATTAATCAGGGTTAACATGCCAAAGAGAATGAGATGGTAAAACATACAGGGCCTAGTACGCATGGGAGGGCCTTTAATCGGAAAATCTGAAGAGGAGACACTGCATTGAGAAACATAAATGAAGATAATAGAGCATATGCGCGCTCGTAAGTCATAGTAGGCGTTGAATTCTGACGATACGACTTGGTTCACCTGAGAATTAACTTGAAACTCCTGGCTTAAGGTAAATATGCAATAGAAACAAGCCGGTTATCGCAATCTACACACTTAAGTTTATACCTTATCATATAATCGCAATGGGATAGATAATTCATGACTGCGGGGAACAAAGGAGGCCACGAAAAGCGTCGAACATGTGGCACTTTCCCACCAGTTCTGGCAAGGTGTAATTTATGACTTTACGCTTACACCACTGAGCCACCATCTCAAATGTTCATTAATGTCGGAACGAAGACGTCACAAACAAGCAGACCGCTCGGAAAAAGAAGCAAGAATTGAGTAGCTCATGTTAATTTACGAAAAATAAACGAAGGTATTTTGAAACACAACTCTTTTCACAAAGGCGGTGTCACGAATTCATGTAAGTCTGAAACGAGATCTTCGGACTTCTGGGATTTTACGCAGCGTATTTGTTTAATTCCGTACCGACGTTTCGGGGCAACGAATAGGTCCCATTTTCAAGTGTCAAACAATCTTCTTCGACTGCTTGACACTTGCAAGACGGGACTGATAAGCTACCCTGAAGCATCGCTATGGAATTACCATTCTACGTGGCGTAAAATCCCAGAAGCCCGCACAGCTCATGCACATCGCGGCTGAAGCCTGAAATCTCGTATAAGTCTTCGAGAGCCACGTTAAACGCTTTTAAATAAAGTTACTGTAGTGATAATTTGGGTATAGAGCATCCGTTCTTAACCTGGAGATTTCAGGAGGTCCGTGAACTTGGCTGAGGGAAAAATACAACTTCATTTTCACAAACATCTAACTGAAATCTAACGTTTCGTTCAATAATGAATGTAAGCAGCAAGGTAATGTATGGTCTGTAGACTCCAAAAATGTTTGTTAAATTCAATGTTCAATAATGAATGTAAGCAGCAAGGTAATGTATGGTCTGTAGACTCCCAA
>Ga0131853_10011871_pt1 | contig 15934 bp, 11 predicted proteins | sample TergutLab28metaG_FD_92764 | JGI IMG/M metagenome (GOLD analysis project Ga0131853, IMG submission 92764) | Labiotermes labralis P1 segment gut microbial communities from Petit-Saut dam, French Guiana - Lab288 P1 (version 2) (version 2) | ecosystem: Host-associated > Arthropoda: Insects >...
AGATTTCGATATTCATTTTCCAAGCGATTTTTTACAAAATATTGAATGTCTGCGAAAATTTCAGTCGCTTGATTTTCTGCCGATTGCAAAGTTGAAATCAGAAATTCGGCGGCGGCAGTCGGCGTTTTTACGCTCGTGTGCGCAATGGTGTCGAGAATGGAAACATCGCGCTGATGACCAATTCCCGAAATAATCGGCAGCGGAAACTGCGCGCAATTCAACGCCAAATTGTACGAATCAAAAGCGGCAAGGTCAGTTGTTGCGCCGCCGCCGCGAATAATGACCACAGCATCGAACAAATTCGCTTGCTCGTAAATTTGTTCCAAAGCCGAAATAACCGATTTTTCGGTTGCTTCGCCTTGCATTACGGCGGGAAAAAGTTTTTTGTAAAAAAAGTAACCAAACTGATTGTTTGTCAGCTGATTGCAAAAATCATCGTAACCTGCCGAACTTGCCGAAGCAATAACCGCAATGCGTTGCGCAGGAACAGGAATTTCCAACTGCTTGTTCATCTCTGCAATTCCATCGGCTTCAAGTTGGCGAATAATCTGCTGTCGGCGCGCCGCTATTTCACCCACCGTGAAAACAGGGTCAATATCGCGAACATTCAAACTCAAACCGTAAATCTCGTGAAAATCAACCGTTACCGCAACAAGAATTTTCAGTCCGGCGGTCAAATTCTGTCCTGTTGTGCTTTCAAAATACGGTTTCAACATTCGGAAAGTCGAAGCCCAACAAGTTGCGCGGCATTTGGCAAGCAAAGCATCGGAATTTTCCGATTTTTCGACCAATTCCATATAGCAATGTCCTGCGTTTTCGCGCAGTTCGCTTATTTCCGCCCGAATCCAAAGCGGTTTGCCGAAATTCAGAGCGATTGCTTCTTGAATTTTGGCAGTGAGTTCGGATAGTGAGATTGAGTTCATTATTTAAAATTTTCGTCATTCCGCACTTGATGCGGAATCTCGTAGTATTCTGCAGATTGCGAGTCAATCCCGCAATGACACACAAAGGCAAATCAGTATATTGTTACCAATTCCCTTTATTTGTCTAAATCGTGATTTTTTTGAGTTTAGAATACTTTACTCAATCGGAATATATTGAACAAATGCCTCGATTGCCTCGTACGAAGCTAATCCGAGTTGCGCATACAAATCAGCAGTACCGCGATTGCGGTCTTCGGAACGCTGCCAAAAAAGACGTTCGTCATTGCCCATAAACGGCGCACTTTCCATTTGCGACTGATGTTTCAAAATCGAATTTCGTTTGTTGCGCAATTCCTCCGGACTGAGCGGAACAGCCATTTCAATGTGGTCAATTTCCCATTCTTTCCACGCCCCGCGATACATCCAAATGCGACAATCCTCCAACCATGTTTCATTTTTCAACTCGTCAATCGCAGCCAGCGCAGCATCCAAACAAACTTTGTGTGTTCCGTGCGGGTCGGCAAGGTCGCCGGCAACGTAAATTTGATGAGGCTTTATTTTTTGAAGCAACTCCTTGGTAATATCCACATCGGCTTGACTTATAGGTGCTTTCTTAATTGTTCCTGTTTCGTAAAAAGGGAGATTTAAGAAATGAACATTTGCCGAAGGAAGTCCCACATAACGGCAAGCAGCTTTTGCTTCGCCACGGCGAATAAGTCCTTTTAATTCAAGCACATCGCGCGTGTCGAGTTCGTTTTCTTTTTTACCGAGCAAAATATCTCTGAATTCGGTGTAATATTTATCGAAATTCGCGTTGTCTTTGTCAAACAACTCTTTGAAACCCTTTGCAAAAGCAATGAAACGAATTACTTCATCATCGGCAACGGCAATATTTCCCGAAGTTTGATAGGCTACATGCACTTGGTGATTTTGGCTTATCAAGCGCCTGAAAGTTCCGCCCATCGAAATAACATCGTCGTCGGGATGCGGACTGAAAATAAGTACGCGTTTCGGATACGGCAACGCGCGTTCAGGGCGATTTGTATCGTCGGCATTTGGTTTTCCACCGGGCCAACCGGTTATCGTGTGCTGTAAGTCGTTGAAAATCTTAATGTTTACATTGTACGCCGAGCCGTAAAGTGCCAAAAGTTCGCTCAATCCGTTTTCGTTGTAATCTTTGTTTGTGAGTTTCAAAATCGGTTTTTTAACTTTCAAACAAAGCCACACAATCGCACGGCGAATTAGCTTGTCGTCCCAATCGCACGAAGTAACCAACCACGGCTGACTGATGCGCGTCAACTCACTTGCCGCGTGCAGGTCGAGAATGATTTTCGCGTTTGAATGCAATTGCAAATAAGAAGCAGGAACTGTTTGAAAACAAGGTTTTTCGATAGCTTTTTTCACCACGTTCGATTTGTGTTCGCCCCAAGCCATAAGTACGATTTTTTTTGCTTTCAATATCGTGCCGACGCCCATTGTGATGGCACTGATTGGCACAGCATCGAGACAACCGAATAGGTCGGCAGCATCTTTTCGCGAAGTATTATCGAGCAAAATCATTCGCGTGGTGGAATTTGCCTGCGAACCCGGCTCGTTAAATCCGATATTTCCCCCGCGACCAATACCAAGAATTTGATAATCAATTCCGCCGATTTTGTTTATTTTTTCCTCATAATCGGCACAAGCGGCAATAATTTCCGACTTATCTACCGTTCCATCAAGCGTGTGGATATTTTCGGGCAAAATATCAACGTGGTCAAAGAAAAATTCTTTTATTTGCAGAAAACAGCTTCTTGTGTTTTCGGTCAAAGGATAATATTCGTAAAGCGTGAATGCAATCACGTTTTTGAAACTCAAACCTTCGTTGCGGTGCATGCGAATCAGCTCGGCATAAATTCCCGTAATCGACTGTCCGCTTGTAAGCCCCAAAACGCATTTTTCAGACTGTTCTTGTTTTTTGCGGATTAATGCTGCGATTTCTTCCGCTACTTTTCTTGCCCCTTTTTTTTCTGTTTCAAAAATTTCGGTCGGAATTTTTTCCATCTGTGTTACGCGCGAAAGCTCAAAAACATCATCGGGCTGATAGTATTTTCGAGGAACACGAGTTAATGTAATCTGTGAACTTAAATTATTTCTCATTGCTGTAAAATTTTATATTGCTGATTTTCAGACGTTTTGTTTTTTGCAAAATTCAAGTTCAAAGATAGTGATTTCATCTTATACACGAAACAGGAAAATGAAAAATTGTGTAAAAAAGAAAACCCTGACACGTTTTCTGAAACGTGTCAGGATTAAAATTTGTCTGAATTAAAACGATTTGCCATCGGTGCGGATAACAAGCACTACAAATCCGCGCCAGCGTGTTTACCGAAAACCGCCGAATATTCCCGATGACGGAAAATTTCGAGGCATACGCAAAGGCACTGATGCAGGTGATGCGCTTTCTGCCGAAGGATTAAACAAATCATCGCTTAGTCTTTCAAATTCGTACACTTCTGCCATACGACCGTGAAAAATTTCGCCCAACTCGTCACAGTCGTCCGTACACTCCGCACTAAAAGCACGTTGATTTCTTTCTATTACAATTAGCCTATTGTTGCCTTGGAAATCGAAATAATTACCGGAACTTGTAAAGTCGCTTGGACACGACTCTTCACCACTATTTAGCCAGTGGTGATACCATGTTGTTTTTGTTTCATCTGCCCAACGCCAACAGGCAAAATTTTCATAATTCCAATAAGCAACACCATCAATCAGTTGTCCAATCCAATAGCGTGTTTCAACGAAATGGAATAAGAATGTGTTTGTTTCAACATAAGTTGTTGTCATAGATTCTTTATACGCGTCAACTGAGCCGTATTTTGCAATAAGACAATCCAACATACATTGGGGAATTGTATCAGGGTCAAATGTATACCTCCGAACTCTTAATACCCAAGTTCCCATAGGTTCACGAGACACTGCATCTACGCACAACGAAATCCATTCGTTGCTGTTCCAAAATTCCAAACAACGCGTGTCGGTGTTGAAAATCATTAAACCCTGTGCATCTTCATTGGGCATTAAGGCTTCGCGCGCATCGTTGTCTAAACGAGGCAAATGAAGTGCGCGGTGGCGGTCAGTGCTTTCGGGATTATCCAAATCGAGCAAAGACCATGGACTTGGCGGATTTGAACTGCCGATTGTTACCTGTGAACTCAGCTTCCCGAAACTGAATAATATCAGCGGAAGCATTGCGAAAACTTTTAAATTTTTCATTTTCATCTTTTTGTTTTTAAATAATTGATAATTGTTTTTATTTTGATTGTTGTTTAATTTTCGGACACAAAAAAAGCGGATTTAAATATCCGCTCATGAGGTCCTGAGAATTACCCGAAACAACAAATAAGAAAACCCGCAGCGATGCGGCATTTTCACTTATACTTTGTTGTTTCTTGAAATTTCTCAGGTTTCATGAACAAAGAATTTAGCAAAATGCTAACGTTTATATTTTAAAATTGTGCTTTTTTCTGCATGTTATTTTTTAATTTGTGTTTTTTTAGTTTTCGAACTTTATGTTTCTATAAATATTGCGCCACAATATGATTGTTGGCAATGTATCGTATTAAATATATCGTGTCGTTGTTTTTATAGTACTCTCATTTTATTATACGATTTGCAAATTTTTTGTCAATATCACGATATATTCTTTCCAAAAGTTCATCGCCTGTAATCGCTCTGCGCAAATCGTCATCGGGTTGTAAAACAGGCTGTTCCTCTGCAATCGGATTGTAAACAAGCCGATACGTGTTCCGCTTTCTCCTAATACGAACATCATCGATTACAGCCATATCAAAATACCTATCTTGATGCGTTGCAAACTCTTTACTGCTTATTGTTGTTATTTGCCACTTGTTTGATTATTTCGGTACAAAAGTAAACATATTTTTTTGTTTTTCAACTAAACAAAAACATTATTCTTTGTCTGCACTCTACAACCTTCATTCTAAAACTGCCGAAGCAACCACATTTGCAACACGCGCGCGAAGTGCGGCGATATTACCTGTATCGTATGGATGTACGCGGTTGGTGAGCAGAATAATTGCCAAATCAAGTTCAGGGTCAATGACGAGCGAAGTTCCTGTGTAACCTGTGTGTCCGAATGCGCTCGCACTGAGCAAATCGCCTTGATTGGAAGCAAACGAGGAGGAAACATCCCAACCCAACGCGCGCCCAAACTCGGCAACATGTTGCGGAACGGAAATCATCGTTTTTACGCCTTGCGGACTAAGAATCCACTTGCCGTTGTATGCACCGCCGTTGAGCAAAGCAACCGAGAGAATTGCCAAGTCGTCGGCATTGGAAAAAAGTCCCGCATTTGCCGAAATTCCGCCCATCAGCACTTGCGCCAATGGGTCGTGAACAATTCCGCGCAACACTTCGCCTTCGCCGAGTTTGATTGTCGGTGCGGTACGATTCAGCATTTCGCCTGTCGGTGCAAAATCCGTGTTTTTCATTCCCAATACATCAAAAATATGTTCCTTGGTAAAATCGCGCAGGTTTTGTCCGCTCACGATTTCGATAATTCGTTGCAACACAATCAAATTATTACAGCCATATCGAGAATTTGTTCTCGGCTCGAAAAGGCGCGGAGCATTTGCGATGAAGCGAATTAAGGAATCGGGCGAATTTGCACCGTATTTTTCTACCAAATAGCGAACAGGCGGATAGGCGAGAAGTCCCGAAGTGTGCGTAAGCAAATCGACAACGCGAATATTATCTTGAAAATAAGGAATGTATGCGCTCACTCGGTCGGTTAGGCGAAGTTTTCCTTGTTCGACCAAACTCATCGCGGAAATTCCTCCGACAATCGGTTTTGTAACCGAAGCCAAATCAAAAATCGTGCTTGTTTCCATTGGAACAACGACAGGATAGACTTGTTTATTCCCGAAGGCTTTCAAATACACCATTTTATTTCGATGAACAACCGCGAGTACTGCGCCGGGAATTTCGCCATCGGCAATGGATTGATTAATAATACTATCTGCCAACTGCAAACGACAAGTGTTTAAACCCAATCTTTCGGGCGAAACACGTTCCAAAGTTTGTGCGAATGTTTGGAGTGTGAGGAAAAGTGCGAGAAAAAGAATTGAATGTTTCATAAATTTTATTGACTTATTAATTAACAAAATCGGCGAATCGATTTCTCAATTCGCCGATTTGTCAAAAATTTTAGTTTCTCAACCAAATAGTAATACTCTCTTTGCCGAGATGGAAAGCTTTTGCTTTTATCAGTTCGGCATCAACAGCAACCGGTTCAGTCCAAATTGGCGAATTTGCGTTCGGTGTGCTTCCGTCTGTCGTAAAGCGAATTACGGCATTGGGAATTTGCGTGTTGGCGTGCAACATTCCATTGCGCACAATTATTCCCGGAGGAGCAACACGGAAATTCAAACCTTTTCTTTTCAAACGAGGCAATTCGTGTTTAGAAAGTTGTGCGTTGTAAAAGCGCAATGCTTCCAAATAAGCAACGTCGCAATATGGTGCTGACCACGCAGGCTCCATATTCCACGCACGCTCAATCAGTCCGAACATTTTCGGGAAAATATAATATTGAATTTGCTCGAAACTGCGGATTGTTTCAGTCCAAAGCTGCGCCTGCAAACCTTTAATCATATGACGAGCATCGTAATTCAAAGGCAATTTGTTGATATTGTGAATATCAATCGGTCTTCCTCGCGTATCTCTGCGCAACGAACGGTAAATATCGAACGGAAGCATATCGAAACTGTTAAATTCATTCACATATCCGCCCCAACTCAATCCGTTTTCTTGATGGTGATTGGCATAAGCCAAGTCCATATAGAAATTACCTACATTGCTGAGAATAATCGGAAAACCTGCGTTTGCAAGTCTGTAAGGCAACTCATCTCCGCCCCAATCCGGAACAGTGTTCCAAGCATAAGTCAATATATTTCTGTGTGCAAAACGCTTGTTTACCGTTCTGAGGTCAGGCATCATCACTACTTCCTCCCAACCGGCAAGCTGTATGCCGCGCGGCTCTACCATATCTAATATTCTTTCCAAGAAATAATCTTTCAAATCGCGAATTTCCGCCATTCCTTGTTCCTCCATAAAGGCGAGAGCAATTTCAGAGCCTTCCCACGAACCGCGCGGAACTTCGTCGCCTCCAACATGGAAAATTTCCAGTCGCAAACCTGCATCAACATACATTTTGTAGATTTCGTCAATCACTTTTTCAATAAAACGGAAAGTCGAAGGCATTGCTACATTAATAACATTGTCGGTATAATGCTGCATCGAAACAAAACGTGAAGTATCGTTAAAATCTATCAAAAGAAATTCTTTGGCTCTCGCAGGGTCGGTGTCGATATATCTTCTGTAACGAGCATTCATTGCCAAAATCGCAGCGCGCGCGTGTCCGGGAATATCAATTTCGGGAATAACGCGAATGTGGCGAGCAGCGGCAAATTGCAAGATATCAATAAAATCTTGACGAGTAAAGTAGCCGTTTGCCAACGAATGCGGGCAATTAGCATCCCAACCCCAATCGTAAAGCGGAACCGAATGATAATGCTCATTCAAAGTATGACCTCTGCGCGAACCGACTTCTGTCAATTCGGGCAAACCCGGAATTTCAATTCGCCAGCCTTCGTCGTCGGTCAAGTGCAAGTGCAATACGCTGATTTTGTACAAAGCCAAATGGTCGATGAGTTTCAACAAATTTTCTTTTCGTGTAAAATTGCGCGAAACATCGAGCATAAATCCGCGATAACCAATATCGGGATAATCCATAATGTGCATATTCGGAATTTCGGCAGGCAAATTTCCGGCATGTCCAAGCGCATTTCCAAGAATTTTTACAAGCGACTGCGTAGCGTTGAACATTCCGTGAGGCGTATTAGCTGTGAGAATAAAACGACCATCTTTTACTGTCAGTTCGTAATATTCAGATGGAAAGTCTGTTTCAGTATCCAAATGCACAAGCTCTACAACCGTTCCGTCGCTGTTCGGAAATCTTGTATCGAAAAGCGTAGTCAAACGATTTCTTAACAAATTTGCCTCATTTTCAAAGAGAGAGTCGAAAACCAGATTTACATTTCTCGAAAAAGTAGAAGTTCCTTCTCTTTTTTCAACAAATTTCGGCGTTGGCAAAATGTGAGCAACCGACAAATTATTTACCTGCGTGTTGAAACGCGAGTTTTCGCTGAAAACAAATTCGCCGTCAGAATACGGGAACCATTGCCCTGCGCGTGTCCACTGTTCCTCGCGCACGAAAGGCAAAGCCCTGAAATCAACCGTTTGCGGATGCAATTCGTTGCCGTCGTCGTCAAGAAAGACAATGTACATACCTTGCGGAGCTTGTGCCTCGCGAATAATCCAACCTCTGTGGCGAGTAGTAAAAGCAAGTGTTTCGCCCGGCATAATCGGTTCGAAATGCTCTGTCGGATACATTCTGTGAAAACTTGCCACAAGGCTTTCTGTTCTGATTGGCGCGTTTTCGTCATCATTGAGCGGAAAAGCCGACATCAGATTGAAATAAATTACCCAATTACGACCCAAAGGCTCTGTGCCGTTGTTCGTAATAAAAAACGTGCTTTCAAAAGCATTCGGAGCAATATCGTTTTGCCCCATTTCCCACACAACAGAAACCGGCGACATCGGTGCTTTACTGCCGCAAGAAGTTAAGAACATACCTAAAAAAAGAGTTGCGAAAATTAATTGTTTCATCATTTTATTATTTTTATGTTTAAATTATTAATTTCAAGTTGGTGTATATCAGCCGTTTGTCAAATTTTGTTTTATGATTTTTTATGGTTTAATTGAGAATGTAAATGTATGGTTTTTGTTTTGATTGAAAAAACTAAAATAAAAGCACAAATCTTAAAATAATCTAACAGCAAATTGCTGTTGCTAAATGTTTTTATTTGTTATATTTTGATATTCAATGCTTTATTGTTTTAGCAACATGTTTTGTTTTATTTTTGACTTTGCCGTTTGAAATAGTTTTTTTACTTTTGAGCCTGCAAATTTAAAACTATATAATTTTTAAAATCATTATTATGACACCTGTACAAACAGCCTTTTTAGTGTTGAGTATCATTGCAGCCTATTTCATTGTTCTTTACACGATTTCGTACATTACCGGCAGAAAAGCAGACAATGCCGGATTTTTTTCGGGCAATCGCAAATCGCCTTGGTATTTAGTTGCCTTTGGCACAATCGGTGCTGCCATTTCGGGCGTAACCTTTGTTTCCGTTCCGGGAATGGTCGCCTCAGAAGGCGGCGTGGTATTGGAAAGCGGAAATATGGCGGCAAGTAGTTTTTCATTCTTGCAAATGGTTTTCGGATTTGCAGTGGGACAAATAATTATTGCCTTTGTGCTTGTTCCGATGTATTATAGAATGAATGTGGTTTCCATTTACGAATATTTGGAAAAACGATTCGGACTGTCCTCGTACAAAACCGGTGCGTGGTTTTTCTTTGTTTCCAAAATGTTGGGAGCTTCTGTACGTTTGTTTGTTGTGTGTGTCGTGTTACAACTTTTGGTTTTCAGCCAACTGCCGATTTCTACACACTTATCGTTTTTGCTTAATGTAACGTTTACCGTTTTGATTGTCTGGATTTACACTTTCCGAGGCGGAGTAAAATCGGTGGTTTGGGTAGATTCGCTCAAAACGCTTTGTTTGCTTCTTTCGGTCGGACTTACCATTTTCTATGTCGGCAGGTCTTTGGGATTGGACGATGGAAGTATGTGGTCGCTCGTTCGCGAATCGGAAATGTCGCGAATTTTCTTTTTCGACGATTTTAACGATAGGCGCTTTTTCTGGAAACAGTTTCTCGCCGGCGTTTTCATAACCATTGCCATTAACGGTTTAGACCAAGATTTGATGCAGCGAGCATTGAGTTGCAAAAACCCTCGCGATGCACGTAAAAATATGATTACCGGCGGTATTTTACAAATAGTTGTCAATGTGCTTTTCTTGACTTTGGGTGTGTTGTTGTTCACTTTTGTTTCCACAACGGGCATTACGTTGCCGGTAGATGAAGCGGGCAATATAATAGCCGATAATGTGTTTCCATACTTGGCGATGCATCATTTTACGCCGATAGTAGCTGTATTGTTTATTATCGGATTGATTTCTGCTGCTTATGCTACAGCCGGTTCGGCACTGACGGCACTCACCACTTCATTTACGATTGATATTTTGGAAAGTACCAAAACAAAAACTGAAAGTGAAGTAACCGCCGTTCGCCACAAAGTTCATATCGGTATGGCGATTTGCATGGCGGTAGTTATTTTCTTTATCCATTTGCTTAACAACGATTCGCTTATTCAAACGGTTTTCCTACTGGCAAGTTACACCTACGGACCGCTTTTGGGGATGTTTGTATTCGGAATGGCGATAAAAAAGAAAGTACGCGACAAATGGGTGCCGATTGTGGCAATCGTTTCGCCGATTTTGTGTTACATTTTGGACAGCAATTCCGCAGCGTGGTTTAACGGTTATGTAATGACACACGAACGCATGCTTTTCAATGCTTTATTTACTTTTATCGGTTTGTGTTTTTTGATAAAAAAAGAAACTAGCAAAAAAGCGGCGTAAAATATAAACGCAAATTACGCAAATTTTCGCGAATCAAAGAAATCTAAATCTTTGCGGAAATTTGCGTTTTTTTGGCTTAATGTTCAAAATAGGCGTTGCTATAGTCACCAAAAACAAATGAAAAGTTTTTCCAAAATCACTTGTGCGAATTTATGTCATAATTCGCCCTTTCACGTATTATTACTATCTTTGCACCGTTCATTAATCGGATTATTGTGAGTACACTATTTTTTATTTTAATCATATTGCTTTTGTCAGCCTTTTTTTCGGGCATGGAAATCGCTTTTGTTTCGTCGAACAAACTGCGTTTCGAGCTGGATAAAAAGCAGCGGAGCGTGGCTTCATTTATTCTGTCCATTTTCTACAAACAGCCACAGCAGTATATTTCCACGATGTTGGTTGGTAGCAATATTTGTTTGGTTATTTATGGTTTGTTGATGGCGAATATTTTAGAGCCTTATCTTGAATTTTTGCAAAATGGTTTTCTGATAACGCTTGCGCAAGCCATTCTTGCCACAATTATTGTGCTGATTACAAGTGATTTCCTTCCAAAAACTATTTTTCGCTACAATCCCAATTTGTGGCTTAATCTGTTTTCGCCGATTTTGTTCGTCTTTTACGTTGTACTGTATCCGATTTCGGTTTTCAGCACGCGACTTTCTACTTTAATCCTTCGCATTTTTGGGGTGAAACAAAACAAATCGGAAGAAAACAACTCTTTTTCGCGGATTGATTTTAACTATTTGGTGGAAGAATCGTTTGACGGCGGAGATACAAAAGAAGAAATTGAAAATGAAGTGAAAATTCTGCAAAACGCGCTGGATTTTTCCAGTGTTAGACTTCGCGATTGCTTTGTGCCTCGCCCTGAGATTGTTGCGCTCGATTACGAGATTGATATCGATGCGTTGAAACAAACATTTATCGAAACGGGACTTTCCAAAATAATTATCTACAAAGGAAATATCGACAATGTGATTGGTTATATTCATTCGTCGGAAATGTTTACGCATGCGGAAAATTGGAAAAAGCACATCAACGAAATTCCGATTGTTCCCGAAAATATGGCGGCGCAAAAACTGATGAAAATTTTCATGCAACAGAAAAAAAGCATTGCCGTTGTGGTGGACGAATTTGGCGGAACGGCAGGAATTATCACGCTCGAGGATATTTTTGAGGAAATTTTCGGCGAAATTGAGGACGAACACGATACGCGCGATTATGTTTCAAAACAAATTAACGAATCGGAATATCTTTTTTCCGGACGTTTGGAAGTAAAAACTATCAACTCGAAATACAATTTGGAAATTCCCGAATCGGACGAATACGACACGCTGGCAGGATTTATTCTCTTTCATCATCAGCATTTTCCGAAATTGAACGAAGTAATTCGTATTGACCGTTTTACGTTGCGATGCACAAAAATAACGAATAATCGTATCGAATTGGTGAAGTTGAATGTTAAATGACAAGTAATCAAAATGAATTCAGAAAATAACTGCGACATAGTTAATAAAAAAGTATTGAATCGTTCGGTGATTTTTACCATCGCTTACACTGTTATGGCGTTGGCTGTGGGCTTTTTAACTTCATCGCAAGTGATTTTGTTCGACGGAATTTTCAATCTCACAGGTGTTGCGCTCACGTATCTTTCTATCTTTGCGATGAAATTTATCAACAAGTACGACAGTTGGAATTATCCTTTCGGCAAAATTACTTTCGAGCCTTTTATCGCTATTACTCAGTATTTTATCATACTTTATATTTGCGTTACAACGGTGATAAATGCCGTTCAAATTATTATCGACGGCGGACACGTTGTTAATGTTACTTCGGGAATTTTGTACGGAATTATTGCTACAATATTTAATATTGCGGTTTATTTTTATCTGAAATTCCTTACGAAAAAACACCTCACGCCGATTGCACGAGTGGAAATTGACCAATGGAAATTCAGCTGTTTGCTCAGCATCGGAATTCTTATCGGTTTCAGTATTTCGTGGATTTTGCAACAAACCGCACTTGCTGAATACAGTTCGTACGCCGACCCTGCGCTCACGATTTTGATAACGGTCGCTTTCGGAAAAACGGCAATTCTCGCCATAAAATCCTGCGTCCGCGAGTTGCTTATGGGAAAACCTTCGGACGAAATTGTTGAAGCGATAAACCAAAAACTGAACGTTGTAAACAGCAATTACCAACTTTCCGACCACGTTTTGCGACTCGGAAAAGTGGGTGGGAAACTCATTATCGAAATCGGCTACATTATCGAAAAAGATTCAAAAATGGATTCTATCCAAATGCAAGATAATTTGCGAAAAGAACTTGCTCGACAATTCGCCGAAATTGAATACGAAAAATGGATTAATGTTACGTTTACGAGCGACGTAAAGTGGGTGAAATTGTATTAAAACAACGTCATGCTGAACTTGTTTCAACAACGCAATGACACAAAATCTGAAAATTAAATTCTGAAAACTGAAAACTAAATATTATGTATCAAAACTTCAAAACACACTTACAAAACCAGCTCACAGAAATCACAGAAGCAGGTTTATACAAAAACGAGCGAATAATCGTTTCGCCGCAAGATGCAGAAATTGAAATTGAAGGCGAAAAAAAAGTCTTGAATTTTTGTGCCAACAATTATCTCGGTTTGTCGAACGACAAACGGCTGATTGATGCCGTAAAAACGGCTCTCGACGAGCGCGGTTATGGAATGTCATCGGTGCGTTTCATTTGCGGAACGCAAGATTTGCACAAAAAATTGGAAAAAGCAGTCGCCGATTTTTTCGGAACGGACGACACCATTCTTTATGCGGCTTGCTTCGATGCAAACGGCGGAGTTTTCGAGCCGTTGCTCACGGAGGAAGATGCGATTATTTCCGATGCGCTCAATCACGCTTCGATAATCGACGGCGTAAGACTTTGTAAAGCACAGCGTTATCGCTATGCAAATGCTGATATGACAGATTTGGAAACGCAGTTGAAAAAAGCGCAAGCACAGCGTTTTCGCTTGATTGTAACCGACGGTGTTTTTTCGATGGACGGAAATGTTGCACCGATGGATAAAATTTACGCGCTGGCAGAAAAATACGATGCGATGATTATGGTTGACGAGTCGCACTCGGCAGGTGTTGTGGGAAAAACAGGCAGAGGTGTAACCGAAATTTACGATTTGAAAGGAAAAATCGAAATCATTACCGGAACACTCGGAAAGGCGTTTGGCGGTGCTATCGGCGGATTTACGACTGGAAAAAAAGAAATTATCGACCTGCTTCGTCAGCGTTCGCGACCGTATTTATTTTCAAATTCTATTCCGCCGTTGGTTGCAGCAGCAGGAATAAAAATGTTTGAAATTATGGATTCGACCAACGATTTGCAGGACAAACTTCACGCAAATACCGAATACTTCTTAACAAAAATGACCTATGCAGGATTTGACATAAAACCAACACAATCAGCTATTTGTGCTGTGATGTTGTACGATGCCAAACTTTCGCAAGATATGGCTTCAAAACTTCAAGACGAAGGAATTTACGTTACAGGCTTTTATTTTCCTGTTGTTCCGCGAGGCGAAGCGCGCATTCGCGTACAAATTTCAGCCGCGCACAAAAAAGAGCATTTGGATAAATGTATCAATGCTTTTGTGAAAGTAGGAAAGGAGTTGGGTGTTTTGTCTTAAATCAGGATTTACAGAATTTTAGGATTTTCTTGATTTGAAAATATTTTGAAAAATATGAAGACAATAGAGTTTATATAGAATAAAATGTTATTCGTTTAAAAATCAGACGTTTGTGTTTTTGCATTCGTCCCGTTAGGGACAAATATATTGGTAGAAAGAACGTTTCCCTGCGGTCTGGCGTGCCGTCAGGCACGCAATCCTGTTTTATAAATTAATTTCGTTTTTACCAATATCAAATCCCTAACGGGATTTAGTGATTTTCAACCACATATAAACTTATTGAATAAATGTCTAATGAAAACATTTTACAAGGCGGAAATTGTAAAAATCATAACTTTGCCCTTATATTTTACCAAAACTAACGATTCTTTGCCCTTATATTTTTTCAATCACGAAAAATATATTACTTTTTACATAAATAATTCTTACTTGCAGATTTTCGGGCGCAAGTTTGGCGTTTTGCTGAATTAGGTATCACAACAAGTCATTTTAAACGGCTCTATTCTCAAAATACTTTTCCAACTCCTCTCTTATTGCAGGCGTTGCGCCGATTTCGTCGCGCACGATTTTTCCGCGCTCAATGATGATAATTCGATTGCAAATATCAGCAACGTACTGAATATTATGACTTGATAATAAAACAGTTGTGCCAAATTCGGTGTTGTATTTTTGCAAAAAATTTTTCATTTCAATTTGCGAACTTGGGTCTAAAGAATTAAACGGCTCGTCCAAAAATAATATTTCGGGCTTGCTGATTATTGCTCCAATAATTCCTATTTTTTGTTTATTGCCAAGAGAAAAATCTCGTATATATTTACGTTTACCGAGTATTTCGTCGTTCATAAAATCAGAAAATTGTTTAAATGTGCTTTCTAATGCTATTTTGCTGATTTTGTAATTAGTAGCAATAAAATTAAAGTATTCTTCGGGAGTAAGAAATTCTATCAAAAACCCGGTATCAATGTATGACGATGTATAAAACTTCCAATTTTCTGTTTTGTTAATATGTTTACCTCTTGAAAGTATTGTACCTGAATTCGGAGCGATTAAATCTGTCAATAATCTCAACAGAGTTGTTTTCCTGCTCCATTATTGCCAACTAAACCGATTAACTCGCCTTTTTGAATTTGCAAAGCATCTATATCTAAAACAGTCTGCTTATCGTATATTTTTGTTAAATTTTTAATGTCTATATCCATATTTTTAAGTTTTTATGGCATTCTAAAAAGTTCCATTTTCTCATATTTAGTAACGTTGAAGCACCTATATAAATAACGAAACCACGAATTGTAAAATAAAATAGATAATCCGCCAACAATGAACATATAATACATCGCTGTTTTAGCAGAAAATAGCCAGTAAATAACCAATGTCAAAATTAGCGAGAAAGCGTATATAAAAAATGTTACAAATGCTTGCAATGATTGTCCGTGTGCAGACATTTTAAAATAAGAACCGAATAAATCCACTTTTGTATTAACAAATAAAATACTGCAAAACGACAATAAGGTTATGAATCCAACACAATATAAAAAAATAGAAATGTATTCAAAAAAACTTCCCCAACTGAAAGGACTGAATATTAGCAGTAGCAAAAAAGAAATGCTTGAAAACAAAACACACATTAAATACTTTGCCGATAGTATCTTTTTAAACACAGGGCTGATGATTAAATGGTCAAAAAAAGCAGATTCTGCCGAAAACAAAAAGCCACTAAAAAA
>Ga0131853_10011872_pt1 | contig 15933 bp, 10 predicted proteins | sample TergutLab28metaG_FD_92764 | JGI IMG/M metagenome (GOLD analysis project Ga0131853, IMG submission 92764) | Labiotermes labralis P1 segment gut microbial communities from Petit-Saut dam, French Guiana - Lab288 P1 (version 2) (version 2) | ecosystem: Host-associated > Arthropoda: Insects >...
AAACATAAAATTTGCAACTGACTGGTTTTCAGTCTTCCCCCCCCCCCCCAGTACTGAAAATACTGTTGCATTTTTACATTTTTAACATGAATACTCCACACGGAATTAACCAAATATGAATAACCAGCCATCAAATATTTGAAATTACAGGATGTGAAATTTATGAAAGAATGGTGGTTCACATGAGATTGGAGGTTGTCACAATAGCATTGCTACAGATTTCAAGTCTTCTGGTATGTAACACCATGTCAATCAGTAGGTAATATCCGGTGCTTTAAAGGATTACAAGGCCTTAATCTTCAGACCCAAGCAGCCAAAGTAGACCCCTGACCTGAATCTTCATGGTAGTCCTTCTTGACAACAAATGTATGGGTAAGAGGATAGTGTACCAATGAGAGAAAATATTCATTTGTGGACAGGAAACTGCTGCTGCAGCATATTCTGGAGGGGCATTGCCTGTAACATGTGTTGAGGTCAAAATTGATCAGTATATCTGGAAAAACTGTGGAGTCAGCATCTGCACCTAATTACCATCAATTACAGTCCTAAAATAATGGTCTTCTGGTTATTACTTGGTGTAATGACCAGAAATTTATCTATATGGCAATGCCTGCCATGTTAGCCTTAAAACTTCAATAATCTTCCTCCTTGTAGAGCATGCATGATGACTGTGCTTAACACAGGGCTTTTACTTACATGGGCCCCAAAACAGGTGTAAAGTGTAAAAGAATGAGTTTGGAAGTAATCAGAAATCACTGGCAATGCTACCATGACGATTATTTTTTCTGAAGCACAATGATCAGAGAAGACAATGTGACAAGTCAAACAATAACAGCATAATGAAAGCACACATCCTGTTCAATCACAAAAAATGTAAACCTCAGCCATGAACAAGAAAACTTATTTCAATGGTTTTCTACGGCTTCACAGGTCATATGCTGATTCATTCTCAACACAAAGAAACTATAATCGGTAATGGTAAAAAACACAGTGACACGCTGATTAACTGTATTATGCATCAATTCCACCACAAGGTTGCAGACTGCTTTCAAGTAGCACTGTTCAGTTCCACAGTATGATCAAATGTCACGCAGCTGTTGAAAATGGTAAGAACAAGGTACTTGAAAGTCCCCCACACTACCTCAATCACTGATGGCTCAACACCCTTGGTGGGGTAAGGCCTTCTGCAGGAGGGTTCACAATCTCTTCGTGCTTCTTGCCACGTTTTTCCAGTTTTTCTCTTACAATATAAACAACACTAATAATTCCATGTACCCATCAAAATTCAGCTTTTATTTTGGTTCTTGTGCCCTGTGGCAGTGTGAGAACCTGTTGTTATTTGTCTGTGTTATTCTACATGTACAATACATCCTGCCCATTTTTCTTTCATGTACATTGATGTGTCTATACACACACATAGTTGTGTATATCTGAATTCTGTTAATTTAATTTATCACCAGATTTTCCTACAGCAGTTTTCAATTGCAACCATGTTCTATAGTACATCACTGAATGACTGAATGATAAATAAAAAACAATGAGGAAGAAACTATGAAGTACTGTATGCTAATCACAGCATCTTCGTGTATAGACTGATTAATGTGAACTCTAGCAGGATAACTGGCCCCTGTACCACAATTCACATCCAGCATGTCACAAATATGAATTAGGTGTGCTATCACCATAATGTGATCAATGAAAGAAGTTATATAAATGGCAGGGATGTCTGCACTCAGGCCTTCTCAGTGTTTGCAGTTGCTCTGTTTAGTCTCCTTCAATCCCTTGACCCACACTAACCAGCCCAGAGCACTTATCACTAATAAAGGTAAGCATGTGGTTGTAACTACAAACATTCTAATGCACAGAACAGCTTGACAACTGGAGGAAAAAGCACAACACTTTGAGACGGATGGGTGGGAGCTAATTCATGAGACTCGTCTCCATAATCTCAGTTGAGACTGCGACACTCAATACAATGAAAATGAACATGACAACCTGCATATTTACAAAAGACATGTTGAAGTGGAATGGTTTCAACTCTTCAGAAATGAAGTACAGAACATCCTAATTACTCTAAAACAAAGGGTAACAACATTCCAACCCACTTCAATCAGTGAACATACATCTGAAGGAGAAATGTAGCCAAAAAAATTAATAAAAATGAAACAGTTTCACTACGGTAAAAAGCTTTCACAATTATCACCTAAAATATTAAAATAACTGGATACACTATTTGCTTCACAATGTTCTACACCTGGCCCCTGGACTTTTTCTACAAATATATAAAAGATCTTCCCATGACTAGAAACTCACAATCCAAACATATTCTTTGTGCTAATGATATAAAGGTAATTACTGCTAATCTTGTTCTGTTTTGAAAATTGTAGGACTGGTGCCTTTGCTAACCTAAACAAATGATTTCCAACATGTGCACATGCGCACACACATCAAATTTTGATAAATTACACTTCACAACCTTTGATACAGGAAACAATACCATGTATTAATTTAAATATTAGTCAAGGTAATAAATTGAGGAATTAGACACAAATAAACCCCTTGGCCTACAGATTAAAAATAGAAATCGGAAGAAATATACTGAATGTATTATACTCAAAGTAAGCTCTGCAAACTTTGCAATGAGGACACATCACACCATCCACACAAAAGGATACTTTAAAATTAGTTTACTTCCTTAATGCTACTCCATAATGTTGTATGGACCAATATGGACAAATTTAGCAGATATTAATAAAGTTTTTCACATTCTCCATTCTGTGCATTACAATTCAATTACCATAATTCAAACTAACAAATGCACACAACTATATTATATTTGCATTAATATTATAAAAAACACTAACTCCTACATGCTTTGGGCTGTACTGGCACATCATCAGGGTGTACATTACAAAAAATTATTTCTTAATATATTGGTCTCTTGGATGTAGAAGAGCTACTGGAAATTCATTCATTTAGATTTTGTTTTTCTATATACAGACATTTTAGTTCTCAATTTGTGCAGAACTGAGCTGTTACTCTTAATGCATTAAAATGACGACAAATAGTACCATTCACCTTTATCAAAATATAATTTGGAGTCAAATGTAGTTGTCAACATGTGTTTTTATACCAAACTGGGGCAAATGTTTTAATACAAGCTTTCTCTGATGTCTTGAAGTGAGTGGTAAATTTGTTGTGCCTGCTGGGTACTAACAAATTTCCAGCAGTTCTTCTACATGCAAGAGACCAATATATTAAGCAATAAATTTATATGATTATTATGCTCCCTAATGATGGGCACATAAGATTTGAAACATGAAGGAGTAGGTAGTTTTTATAATATTATTATAAATCTAATACAGTTCTGTGCATTTGTTCGTTCAAATTACAGTAAGTAATAAAGTTGTTAATATCCAAAAATAGTCATTACAATGATGGCACTTGTTTAAAGAAAGTCCTTTGTAGGGTGTCTAATATACTTCTGCTTGCAAGTGAATTTATATACAAAAGCTTCTGGACTGTGTTGATAAAAAATGTACCCTAAACTTACATAAGTCATGCAGCTCCCTTCATAGCAGTCCGTTTCTAAGATTATAAGACACATTTCTGCCACTGCTGGAAGTACTGTCAAACTGACTTTTTAGAACTGTATGTAGGATGATACATAAATGTTCCTAAATTTCAAAACATTTTGGAAATGATGTTCCCATAATTGCAGTTTCATTCTCCAAAACAAGAAAAAGTCACAAGGGGTCAAATCAGGCAACTGAGGAGGTTGCAGGACCACAGCCACATTTCTAGCGGCCAGAAATTGCTGCTCCATCTGACTGTCACTGAGTAATCTATGCACAAACTTCACAGACATCTAAAACACACCCAAGTCCTCCACTAGAATTTTCTGGCACATATCACATGAAATGGATAATCTGGCAGGAAACTCCAAAACAGTTCTTTCACTGGTCTCTGTCAAAAATTTTTTAAACATTCTCCAAAATTTTTTTTGTGTGACCTGTGGAAGGATGACCTGAATGCTCACAAGATTCCAGCAAAATTTCCCCATGTCTGAATTGAGACAAACACTCACATGCCCAAGTTCTCACCACATCATTGCCAGCAAAAGCTATTGTGAGTATTTTGTGCATTTTAGAATCAGTTGTCCCAAGTCTAAAGCTAAACTTAATGCACTGTTCCTTCATAAAACAATTGTGAGTTGTACTTAAAATGCTGTACAATAAACACCTGCCAAAGAGCAATGCAAAATTACTGGCTGCAAAACTGAATACACAGACATAAAAGATAGTGACATTATGTCACCTAGTGGCATAAGCTGTACCACGTGACACTTCTGTTCCAGTGGTGAGTTCAGAAATTTTGTGATGCAATCATGAAGCATTCAAACCTACGTTAAAAGAGTATTTCTTACCTTACTCCTACTCTGTTGATTAATTTACCTCAACTGAAAATCTGAAGCTTTATAAGGATACATGAAAAATATTTCTTGGACTACCATACATACATACATATAATCACACAAACATACGTGTATACACACACACATATATTATACATTCCATGTACCCAGAATTCAGTCAAAGTGAAAAAAGGATGCTATGTCATAAAAATATTGTAAATAATTCATAAATAGCATTCCAACATTACACTACATCCACTGCACATAGCTGATAACAAGACTGACTAATTTTTAAACATTAGAAATTCACCAACAGAGAAGAAGCAATGGGTACTTAAGTGCCTTTTCAACTTTACTATAAAACAAGCCTTTTCTTTCACCAGATTTGAGAATATGCACAACACACTTTTCACTACTTTCATGCCAGCATAGTATGTACTTTTCTGAAAATATGAAACACTGGCAATTGGTCTATGTAGATGGTATTTGTTCCTTGTGCTAATAGTGTGTACAGATAAACATGAAATTTTTCTAGGTTACTTATACTGAAGTTCATTAATAAAAATATGTATTCACAGTATTCACATGAAAGAGGTAACATTTCCAATCTCTTAGACATATTTCAACTCTGATTTCTTGGTTTTGCACCAACTGCACTTCTAACAATGTTTTGTAGAATAAATATCTTTTCACTGTGAGATGAATTACTACCCACATTACTCAAGATCTCAATACAAATAAAAACAGGCAAAATAAATTATTCTGAGAGTGTCAGAGTTGCTAATGTGAAATATCAACCTACATGCATAACATGCTCCACATAGCTTATGAAGCATTTGATCAATATGATTCTTCCAAATCAAGTGATTATCAGTTGATTCACAAAGGAATTCTGTATTTACAGACTACACTTTATATTATGTCATTATAACCAATACTTAATGCACATGGTAGAGAATTATTCATTATAAATTTTATTACACTTGTTTCAACTACACTTAGTAACAAACTGGCAGTAAACCATCTACATGTATGAGATACAACTATGTCTGCCTTTAAATGCAGATCATTAAAATTTTTACTAGAAAGAATGATGCCTGTTTCATCAGCAAATATCACAAGTTCCAATAAAGTATTTATTCTTGGAGGCAAGCTGTTTATGTACAATATGTAAAGTACGGGTACTGGAACTGATCCTTGGGAAACTCCATATGTTAGCTTATGATACAGTGTATGTCAATGTTCACTGGTATCTGTATACAAAATAACTTTTATAGTTTAGTTACAATGTGTCATGTTACAGAGTACCTGTAAACAGTCTGCATAACTACATATTCGTATTTATAACCATGACAAGTTGTTACTTCAGTTCATACAAGAAATAAACTATGCACTTGCATTATAAAATATTTACATCCTTTGGCTTGGCCCAAAGGATCTAAGGATGTAAGTAAATTCCATATTCTGTTCTATTATACTGTTAAATTTAATACACGCGGCAACACAGTCTAACCTCTCCTAATACCGTACAGAACCCATGACGTCTGTCTAAATTTATGTTCTGTAGCTTTACAATACATGAAAAAGAACTTCGATGTCTCTACTCTATTACAACTTTCGATATATTATATCGCAATTTAGAAGGGTTGCATCTGTTTACAACTGTCTTAGGGTGGCTATTCAATGAATGATAATCTAGGTTAAGTACCAACACCACTGACGCATTCTATACTGATACTGGGTTAGTCGTGCGTGATTTGTGCAGAAGCTACTTCAAATTAAGTTCGTTATTTCTTCATTCGGATAGACTTAATAGGGATAAACGAAATTAGTGATGTGCACAAGCTTTCACATTCCACACACAAGCATTTCGTAACTAAGGCGTACGGTACCTGAAGTGGCAGACAGATCTGAATTTTTGTTGGGAGTTGCCTTCGACGTCCCTCTTCACGGAATATGTGCATTTTGGTACCTTCACTTGATGTACAAAGACGACAAAGTTCGTAATAATTCACCCTTCTGTACCCTGCCATTGCCTTACGACTGGCTTAAAGCTAACACAGCACTTAATGAGATTAAATTTCATTAAAATACTCCAAAAGAAAAAAACATATCCTTCTTGTTGAAATTGCATCGACAAATTTTATTGAGAACTGTGACGTCGACGCTCTTTTACAATCGATTCATAACAATCGACGTAATCGAGTTCCTCGAGACGAGAGAATTTAATCGACGGTGTTGGTGTGTTGAAAGTTGACATTACAAGCGGAGGAGGTAGTCTGTTTTGTTATTGCTTTTGACGGGCCTTATAGAGATCCGATCATAATTCCCACCTTACATACAGTTCATATCAATGTTACAGCCTGTGGCTTAATAGTCCACAGTATACTTTTCATTTTTGTTTTTTGGAACCAACACAAAAGTACATGTGTACAAGATGGCGGCAGTAGACAAAAGCGGAAAGAATCTATTAGCGTAGCTTGTTTTGTATTTCGTATTTACGTTACACTGCTTGTTTGTAAAAAGTTGCACTAGTATTTATCGTTACAAAGATGTGATGGTGAAGGGTGTTATGTGGAAGGGCGTGTGTATTAATCAGCAAGTGACTTCGTAAAATTCGTTTTGTGTGGTTGAATTGCTACTGACAATGGCCAAGAACACCGTCCGTTCACCTTATAGGTCGTGATATTATATTTGGAATGTAGAAGTTGCCTTACGAAGAATCACCATGTCATGCGGCCCGGATAATTACATGGAGTTGTGCAGACTTTGTGCATGCTATGATGCCATCAAAATGGAAATATTTGGCGACGAAGGCAGGGAAAGAAAGTTGGTTGACAAGATACAGACATGTCTCCCTTTGCAGGTACTGTAATTCTTTACTCCAGAAGCTGGTTTGCGAAGTAACGTGTTTGCATGAGATCCCGCAGTGGGATGTAAATGGTTGATAATGAAACGCACGCATGCCCCATTATGACTGAAAAACGAATTAAAATCTGCATGCATATTAAGTGTTGGCTCTACGCGGTATACAGTAATGATGCGTCGTTCGTGTGAGAGTTTTTTCCTTACGCCTTTCATGTTTAGCTTATTTGCATCATCTGTTGCGAGTAAAAACATTTGAACATGAGACTATTGAAACACCTTAGGCAATATACAAAAATGAAATAATATAATTGGTTGTCCTTCAGCAGGCGACTAGGTTGTCAGCAGAATGACGAAATTTGTGAATAATGAAGTAGCGGAAGAAGTATAGCTGAAGCAAGGGATGAATGGATGAACATCACCATGCAAATGTTGGCCATGTTTTTGGCACTGCTAGGTTATGTTGTGTTGTAGTATAGTTGAAATGAATGTCATGTGTGTGTTTTACGTAGGCAGTGTTATTATTTTGTATGCTTGAATGATAAAATTGGACCTCACATATTTGTTTATTGCTTATTTATGTATTTATTAATTTTTTATTTTTGGTAGCTGTATGCTCATATGACTTAACAAATTTTAATAAAAATTGATTGAGATTTGTTATTGCTTGTTTTTTGGTTTATGTAACACTGCTCTTGCAGTTGTGTAGGTTATGTAATGTTGAGTGGGATGAGGATGTATTGTGGTCTGTTTTATCTGGCATAGCTGATGAAATCAAAATATATTATGCCATCTGGATAGCTGGCTTCAAGGCTGATAGTTGAAATCATGTCCTCCTGAATATGAAATTTGCGTATTCGCCACTCATCTGTGTGTATTCCTGTATCCAAGTAACAACAAACAAATGTGCTAGTCTTTGGTAGTCAGTGCTGTCTAATGTAGAATGGAATGGTTTATAATGTATGTAGTAATTGATTAAGTTCACACTTCACTAACAGCATGGGGGCTTCAGTTTGTTAGTTGTGTTGTATGAGTACCATTAATGTGATATACACATTTTGTGTGACAAAAAGTGGGGTATGGATTGAAAAGTACTGGTGCTGTTTCATTTGAACACCAGAGTCAGCTGCTCAGGCACACATTGGGTTAAAGTAACACACTTTTGTGAGGCAGTTTTGGGAAAGGCAGTTTGCTGCACCATGGAAGAAGAGATGGAGAAAGACAGTATTAAAACCACCCTTATGGTAATATTGAAAGTGGTTGTGGTAATGTGACAATAACTGTTGGCATAATCATGTATTCTTCATAGTGCTAAAATATTTTTGAGCATAATTTATATATAACATTGCTTGCAGTTTTTTTAAATCCTTCATTGCCATTTTCTGTGCCAGCAGTTGTTTAGGATGTCACCATACATACGTATTTAGACCACTGGGACTGAAGTAATGGAATATGACATGTATAGAATCAAATATAAGAAATGAGTGTTTCAGAGCTCTTCAGACGTGTATTTCCTAGTTGGTATTACATTAATGTGACGAGAAGCATTCTTGTGCACACCTTGAGCACTGTTTTGGTTTGTAAATTAGTATCTTGGCAAAACCCACTGTAATGGAAGAAAACAGTTTTGCTAGAAGACACAGTAATTTTGCCAGAACATTATAAAGTTGCAGAATTCAGTGTTCCAGTATTAGGGAACAGCAGTAACATTGGTAACCTATGTAGTATACAAATGTCAGACCTTAGTTTTTTGCTCTTCATAATGTTCTGAGAATTATGTTCTTGCATGTCCTGCCAGAAATGAAGGGCCTGGCACAAGAATTTACTGTTACAACTCTGTTTATCATTTTCTTCTCATTTTACAGGTATCAGAGAGTGATAACCTGCCAAAGTCATTATGCTATCGATGTATGTACAACCTGGAAAATTTCTATGACTTCAGGAAGAGAAGTGTTGATGCAGTTGCTCTGCTGGAGAGCTGTATTGGACAATCAGAGGGCAGCACTGAAGTGGTATAAACTTATTATTATTATCCTTGTTATCACCCTTAAGCAGGGTATTTACAGTTATATACCCGTAACAAACAATGTTTCTAGGGTATGTAGTGTTGCAGCTGTTCTGTATTTACAATATATGCTACATGTAATGTTATTTTGCCCATGAAATATGTTTTGTACTTTTACATCAGAACTTTCTGTAATACATGAGCAGTGCCGAAATGGCTATTTGTTTTTAGTTCCTTAATTTCGTGCTTTCGTGGTATGTTGCTCAGGTTTTGTCTCTGTGATTTTGAAATGGTTCCTGTTGCCCCTATTATTACCAGTATTGCTTTAGCTTTGAAATTCCACATGCACTGAATTTGTGTTATGAGGTCTTTATATTTTAAAATCTTCTCAGCTTCTTTCTTGATCACATTTTTGTCTCCAGGAATTGTAGCATCTATTAACATGCGTGTTCCTTTCTTTTTTATCGCGGATTATGATTTCCGGTTTATTGTTAGGAATACTTCTGTTAGTTTGCACTTGTTGGTTCCATAATATGGTAACCTTACCTTCATAACTTGTTTTGACTGATTTTAGTATATGGACATACCAGTGTTTGTTGTCTAATTTTACCTCTATTTCCTTGCATATGTTAAAGTGTAAGTGAGCACACACACTTATTATATCTCTTTATGTATTACTCTTTTGCCGATATTGGGCATGCTGATATGATGTGTTCTGCTGTCTCATCAAAGTGTTTACAGAGTCTGCATTTGCTATCTGTTTCATTATTATTATTATTATTTATTGCAACCATATAGCATTGCGTTATAAAAATACTCACACAGAAACTGCTGTGTTTGTATGCTAGTTAGATAAGGCATGCATGCCATCACCACTATAGCTTGGACATGGACGGTAGCTGGAAATATATTGAGGAAGTGGTTGTGGATAGCGTGGTGTTTGGGTGAGGGCACGTTTGTTCACCATAAAATAGCAGCGTGTCACAAAATGTTACATGGATTGAGACGTACACCGAATATGTGGAATATCTTGAGCAGGGACGTCTCAGGTGCCTGGTCAGGTTTATTGAAAACAGTAGCCAGTATAGATTAGGAGTAGTACAGGATTTCAGTATGGCTTTGAATCAGCAATTGCAAATTTTTTTATGGAAACAGGAATGGTAGTCATAATTTGGGTATGGCATGTTTCATACCTAAGGAACTCATGTGATCACTTAAGACAGTGAAGTTTGTTACCAAAAGGACATAGTGCATGATACTGGCAGTTCATTGGCGTGATATTGTTGCTCAGAACAGGAATGCCTCAACTGAGGTTGAAAGCAAACGTACAAATGGGACTCTTATATGTAACTACCATTTGTGTGGCAGTTAGGATAGTGCAGTTGGTATAATGAATTGCTATGGGCTGGATGTCCTGGGGTTCAACCCCAGGGGAGTAAGATTTTCTGCACCTGTCCAGACTGGCACTGGAGCTCACCCAACCTCCTGTACAATGGGTGCTGGATCTTTTTTCCAGGGTAAAGGGGTAAAGCGGCCAGGGAATGGTTTTAACCACCCACCTTCACCTAGTGCCAAGTTTAAAGAAAGAATAGACCTGTACTGCTACTCCCCTTCTGGGCTTTTGTGACCTATTATAGGGTAAATTTTACTTCACTCGCATTTGTATTTTATCATTCCCTTATTCAGTTTTTCTTCCACAACTTGCTCTTCTAGGACTATCCTGAAGATGGAGGCATCAAGTGCCTCTGAATTGTTGGTACCTATATACCAGCTTGCAAGGTGTCATATTCCACAATACAGAAATCTTCTTCAGCGGTGCTGTGAGAACCTCATATCTCCCAAGAATGAAATTTTGTTTATTACAGTGTTGTATTAGTCATGATTTGTACACAGGATTGTCCTCAGATGTCATCCAGTGCAACTGCATGACAGCATTTGCAGCTGACACTGTGACTGAATACTGCAGTGGAAAAATGAATTTAAAAGGAAATCCTCTATATTTTATGCTTACTTCTTGCAGTGCAAACATATATGGCAATACTGATATTTAAAATTTGAACAGGGTGCAGAACTGAAAGAACGGTTTGAACGGCTTCATAGTCAGTTGCACGAGAATAAGAATGACACAATACAAGAGAAAGACATACCAATGCCTCACCTTGAACCTCAGGTAACTACCTAGACATTCGCAATAGAGTTTTGTGGTAGCTTTTCCCCCGTTAGTAATTGTTGCAGGCATTTCATGAAGTAAGTTAGGTCATAAGATTAGTTGCTTAAGTATGTATAAAGAAATTTTATACAGTTTCAGTTATTGTGTTAAATGCTGTATGGTATTTGGACACTTGGCAAGTGATATTTTACTTTCATTTTGTGATAGAATTACAAAACAACGTTCCTTAGATGATGCACGTATATATAGTTTGTATATTTGAAACTTGCCTATATCTTACCTTTACTATACGTTTTATACATAGTACTGTTAATGTTTTGTATCGTCAGCGAACAGTGCAGTGCCAGGGACAGCATAAAAGAAAATGGAACATATAAAGAGTAAAAAAAAAAAAAAAATTCACAAGTATCTGTGTGTATGATAAGGCATGGTTTTAAACTTTTAATAAGTGAAAAAATAATGAAAATGAAAGAAACATGGATATCATTTACATGTGGTAGAACTCCTTTAATTTTGCACCCACAAGACCGGACAGGTGCCAGATTAGCAAATATTCTAGACTTTCATACAGTACCTATACTGACCTAGGTTCTTACAGGCAATTTTTTGTGACTGCCTTCAGAGAATGTGCATTTGTCACTTTTTTATTTCATCATAAAAAGATTCAGCTTCAATTGTCATAGGTGCAGTCACCAGTATACCGCTGTACACCTGTAGTAAAACTCTTTGCCCAGTTGCGCTAATGTAGGCTCTTTAAAGGTATGTCACTTGAAAAACTCCTTCACACTTTCACTCGATGCCATAAACAGTTGTACTTCATCCTTTATGTCTTTGTATCATATATGCTAGACAACCAAATGTTGCGTGAAGCCATAACCCCTCTTCAGCTTTTGCCACTTTGAAGTCTCCTAATTCTTTCATGTTTCATAGGAATCGTTGAAGGTATATGTTTCCTCTTTCCAGAATTACTTTATTTACTCATCTTCAGATCTGTTGAAGTCATTATAATAATTTTTTGGGCTCATTAAGGTTCAGATAACTCAAGACAAATCCATGGAATTAGTACTCATACCAGACGTTATGGACAGTGAAACTTCCAGTCTTGGGGACTACTTTCCTCAAGTGCCGAGCTGGCAGGAGTGGTAGATTATCAGGTGCTTGATTATAGGAATTCTGTTGTACTGAAACCATGCACAGATCATAAAGTCTGTACATAAGGTGATGCTGCAATACAGATCATGTGGAATGGAGAGTAGTTGGGCCCAAGGTTAGTTTAACAAGCTGTTTGCTGACTCTGGTGTTTCAGTTTCCTCTTCCAGTGCCAGTTCCTAAAAAAAAACAAAATGGTGGGACAGAACCAGCACACAGTGAAGCACTGACCCCTGCTAGTGGGCATTCAGAGGCCCACCCACCATCAGATGATGAAGTTGCAGATGTGAAGCATAATGTTGAAGTTACAGAAGTGAAGCATGAAGACAATGATCAGCATATTTCCATGGTACATTTGCACAATTATGTCCCTCATTATGCTACAGCTACTTACCTTAAGTATCCATTCTTACAGTTTTACCCCCATGCTTCTTAACAAGATGGTTACATTAAAAATTAAATTGAACTATGACAGCTGAATGATATAAAAATGTCAGTGGTATATCCAAGTACACTTGCATCACACTAATATTCTAAGCACTTTAGAGTGGTGTAACTCCTGTTTATGTCTGTGTTAGGCAAAAGTATATATTCACATATATTGTACTTACACATGTTTATGTTGGATCACATTTTATGATACCATATTTCTAATATATAAGGTTATGCATAAATTTGTCACATTTTTATTATGTTGCAAAATGATGTTTCCGCTGTGTGTTGTTATCACCACACACAACTCACCGAATTTAATTAATTTCTTTTTTGAAAGTGACCCTTTCACTTCTTTCTTCTGTCAGGGTTGTGACTGCTTGTCCACTACCTTGAGTAATTGAAGAAAACTGTATGATTAGTCTGGATGGAGCACACTATTTCTTGGCAAAATAATTTATAACGTTATTGAATATGCTCAAAACTGGGCGCAGTAGAAAGAAGATTAATTAACTTAGCTGTGAAAATATAGTACTTTGCAGAAGTGTGCGTCTTCAATAAATGACTGCAGAGATATCTTCGTTTTGTTGCTTTTATTTTGAAGGCATTACTTTCTTGCATATTTCATTACTCTGTGTGGAATTGTGTGATAGTAACAAAGATGTAGTTTATTTTGAAGTGTTCAATTATGCAAGCAAATAAATCTGAAGGGTTTTAAAAATGCCAATCAGACATTATCCCACATGATGTTCCTAATGTCAAGAAACCATCTGTATTGAAAATGTATTCTCATATTTATATCACAAGATAATTATTAAGGACCTCAGAACATGTGTCATACTCGTACATGATAAAAATGGTAGTGTCCACATGGCTGTAAGATTGCCTTGTAAACTGTGATTTATCTACATACATGGAAACACTAAATGTTTGTTAATTCTGACATTGTGAAAGTATAAGTATTGTCACCAACCTTCCCGTTAAAATGCACAAAGTGAAGTAGGTGATTGCAGTATATGACAGTACACTGACCATATGTATTTTCTCAGTTTTGTTGTGGTATATTCGTTAATCTACATGAATCTTTGTGTGACATGATTCTGCTGGTTCTTTCTGAATGAGGTAGCTTCTTGACAGGGGACACATAATACAGTGATACCTCGGCTAACGAAGATAATTCATTCCGGAATCACATTCGTTAGCCAAAACGTGATTTCCCTTTATGTTATCAGGCGTCTCACTTCTCGCTTTCTCGAGTGTAAACAACCCAGTCGGGTTGGTGGGTCACCCCTATGTGATGTGGTCAGCTCATTCTTTGTCACACACATACAAATGGAAAAGATAAGCTCCTGGAATGGCCCGACCGTTCATTTTTGCTGCTTTATGTTAGCGTGCGCATCCACTAAAACTTTCGTTAGTTGAATCCATATTTGTTAGCCGAGTCCGAAAAACAGCGAAAAATCTTTATTAGCCGAAAAATTCATTAGCAGGGTCATTTGTTAGCCGAGGTATCACTAGTTCCCTGTAGATTTATTAAGAGATTTCCTTTTATAATTCACATAAGCATCATCAGGAAATCCCAGAACAAGTGTATGTCCTCATTTTCTTCTGTTGGCACTGTGTCTAGCATTTTTTTCCTGCACATTGACTCATCCACAAACTTTGTCCATTTTATGGATGTCTGGAAACAGCAGAAAGTACATGGTCACCTTGTATACAGTCTATTACATTTTGTAGTGAACGTCATTGTGAATATCTGCACAAATATGCTCATATTATTACAAAATACAGTGAAATGAAAATAATGTTAATCTGCTGCTAAACTACCATAACTCATATGTAAAAATGTTTCACTGTAACAAATATTGATATAATGAAATGTCATTGTACTTGCAGTAAAACCTCATCCCCACACAAAAAAATTAATTCAAACTGTCTGAACCCAGACTTTTTTTACACCTACACTGCACCATTATTTTGTCACCACTTTCCTACAGGAATGTAATTTTGAGGTAAAAAATCTGACATTTTTAAAGTTCAGTTATTGTATATGTAATAAGTGAAATATCATTAATTAGCAAAACTTAAGTTGAATACTCAGTGGTGTATTTGCAGACCACTTTCTTAACAATACTAATAACTGTAAAAATCACATACAAAATTCAAAAATTTCCCAAGCATGATAGCAATGTGAGAGGTACAGTTGTAAATCCTTCAGACTTAGATGGCAGCAATATTCAGACCGAGAGAAATGTTTTATGGTTCAGGAAAAAATCATATCCCAAAAAACTGAAATTATTATCAGCACTGCTCTAAGACCCTTAAATTGTTCAGTGACATTTTTTAAATAGTTCCTGACTGGTATGTTAAAGATGAAGATTGAAAATGCAGAACTATAATTATACCAGTAATTTTTTATGGAGAGACATAAGAGGGTGGAAGTAACAGGATGTTGTGCGAAAAACTGTGTAACTAGGAGCTTCATGTTTTGAACTCATTGCCAAGGCTGATCAAGTCAAGGAAGATCAAGTGGGTGATGGTTATGGTATGCATGGGTCAAAGATGAAATACACAGTTTTGGGGAGAAAAACTGAAGGAAAGAGACTGCTTGGAATGCCTAGGCAGAAGGTAGAGAGTAACGTTATAACGTATTTTAATGAAATACAAGGGGAGGATGTGGACTGGATGTATATGGCTCAGGATGGCTACTTGTGGTGGACTATTGTGAACACACTAATAAATCTTATGTTTATTGGACCATGCATCATTGTAATAGTTGAAGAATAAAAGACCAACTTGATGTCACTTGCTATTTTATTTCACTTCTTATGTACTCAACGTGTTTCAGACATTAATATATCCGTCATCAGGAGCTTGCGACTGTGCTGTTGAATTACC
>Ga0131853_10011875_pt1 | contig 15932 bp, 10 predicted proteins | sample TergutLab28metaG_FD_92764 | JGI IMG/M metagenome (GOLD analysis project Ga0131853, IMG submission 92764) | Labiotermes labralis P1 segment gut microbial communities from Petit-Saut dam, French Guiana - Lab288 P1 (version 2) (version 2) | ecosystem: Host-associated > Arthropoda: Insects >...
CTTAAGAAAACAATGGAAATATTCTTTTCGGCACAATAACCCATCAAAGCCGGACTTGCACCTGTATGACTAAATGTGACAATAGATTCTAAATGATGAAGCGGAATTCGAGCAAGCTGCTTCTCCTTTTGCAAAACAACAACATTATCACCGTTCAATGATAAATAAGTATCCGCTTGTGTGACAAAAAGTGTGTTTAATAATTTCTTCATTATTTCCACCTGCTTTCAACCTTTTGCTAGATTTTGTTTTGTTAATTCCGACTGTTTACTTGATTTGATGCTAAGATACAACAGCGAAGGCTACGGAAACGATAACCCTGGTGCGTTTCAATCCACGCACCCGCATAGGGTGCGACTCGGGATGATCCCAAATTTTGAAAAACTCATTGCGAGTTTCAATCCACGCACCCGCGTAGGGTGCGACTGCCAATTGATGCGCTTACCGCTCGAATAACCGCAAAAACTAGCCATATTTAAAAATATAAATCCTCGATTTCAAATTTTCACAATCTAAAACCTTTACATCAGTGCGAACCTCTTATGTAAGCGCGAACTTGTAAGCTCTAACATCAGAGGTTCGCACCAAAAATCAAAAGGAGGCTCTAAATCAACGCGTGATTCAAAATCCCCCTTTTTTATTCAATTTTTATTAAGGTAGAGCAAAAAGCTTCTATCAACTTAGCAAAATAGCCCCTTTTCTTCAAAAGCCTTGCTTTTAGGGTCATTTTCGACACGAATTGAATGTCAAAAATAGCTTTTTCAAGTTAAAGTCCCATTCTACCACACATTTGACATATAGTCGATGCCAAAACTATCCTTTTTCTAAGCAAATATCAATCTTTGGGGTCATTTCTCGAATCTCGCCCCCACCTCACTAAACGATCGCCTTAAACATCTCGATCGTCTGCTCTTTCGTCGGCGCAAACGGATTCCCACCGGCACAAACATCAACTAACGCTGCATCTGCAAGTCGATCCAAATCTGGGTTCTCAATCCCAAGCTCTTTCAACGACTTTGGAATCCCAACCGCTTCGCACAACGCAACAATCTGATCGATCACAAACGCCGCACATTCAGCTGGGGTCGCAGCCTTGCAATCAAATCCCAACGCCTCGGCAATCAAACAAAATCTTTCCGGCACATGCTTCGCATTTTCTTTTTGTACGACTGGTAACAACATCGCGTTGCAAACACCATGTGGCAAGTCATAAATACCACCTAACTGGTGCGCCATTGCGTGTACATAACCGAGACCTGCATTACTAAACGCCATACCAACGATGAAATTCGCATAAGACAACTCCTCACGCGCTTCTAAATCATTCCCATCCTTAACAGCACGCGGTAAGTATTCAAAAACAGTCTTCACTGCTTGCAGCGCTAACGGGTCACTCACTGTGTAAGCACCTGGCGTTACCAAACACTCGATCGCATGCGTTAACAAATCAACCCCAACTGCTGCGGTTAAGGCAGGTGGCTTCCCGATCATCAACTCTGGGTCACTTACCGACATTTTCGCGATACTGTTCTTATCAACCATCACCATCTTAACGCCGCGATCCTCATCTGTAATCACATAGTTAATCGTTACCTCAGCTGAGGTTCCTGCTGTTGTATTCACCGCCACAACTGGTAAACATGGATTTTTCGACATATGAATCCCTTCATAATCGCGAATATTACCACCATTTGTCGCCAAAACAGCGATCGCACTAGCACAATCTTGCGGAGAACCACCACCGACAGAGACGATGAAGTCGCACCCTTCAGCTTTTAACAAATCATAACCCGCATGAACTTGCGCGCAAGTTGGATTCTCCGACGTTTCCGTAAATAAAACATATTCGATACCATTCGCAGCTAACTGATTGGTCACTTTCGCAACAATTCCTAACCCATCTAAAACTTTATCACTCACAACGAGTGCCTTTTTGTAACCTAACCCGACGACCTCAGGACCGAAATCATTCAGACATCCTGCTCCCAATAAATTAACCTGTGGTACAAAGAAATAACGTGTTGCCATTTTACATTCCTCCAGTATTTTTATTTTTTAGTGCTGTAGAAACCGTGATTTTTCTTTCTAGCTAATAAGATAGCTTTACTCACACATGCTTGATTTTGTTTGAAATGATCACTGGTTTTCCATTTTCGTCGTTTCAGTGATCTTTTTGCAAAGTTGATCAAATTATTTTTCATACAATGCCTTTTCCTCTAGTGTTACATTAAACTCCGCTGCCAAATCACGGAAATTTTCGACCGTAATGCTTTGGCGCTTCCCACCCATCGATAAAACCTTAACTAAAATAGCAGCTGCTTTTTCGACTGTGTGCATTAACCCAAATGTGCGGTCAAAATCTGCTCCCGAACAAAATAGCCCATGATGCGCCCAAACAGCGATGTTATATTTCTTCATCAACTCACTCGTTGCAACAGCAATCTCTCGACCACCACAAACCATCCATGGGAGCACACCAATCCCTTCTGGGAACACGACTGGACACTCCGTCATCACCTCCCATATTTCTCGCGTAAACACCTCATCCTTAAGCGGCAAAACAAATGTCAAAGCGATCAAATTCTTTGGATGCGCATGATAAATCACACGATGCACCCCATCTGTCGCTAACTTTTTCACCTCATGATTCATCAAATGAGATGGTAATTCACTAGTTGGGTAGCCCCCTTCACACAACCCCCAAACAATCCGATACTTCGCACCTTGCGCATCTATTTCAATAATTGCAAGATTCGCTTCTGGCGCACGCTCCACATTACCAAAAAATTTCCCACTCCCCGTTACCAAGAAAAACTCTGACCCCAACTTGGGCACACTCGTTCCAATCTCAAGCCATGGTTGCTCGAAATTCAACCCATCTCTCACCGCTGTCACATCTTCCTCTTTCATCCGATAACTCAAATTTCCACCATTTAACTCATGCCAATCTTTCGCATACCCCTCTGCCGCTAAGCGGATAAATCCTTGCATAAACTTTGCTTCTAATACTTTCATCAAAACTTCCTCCATTATCTAATCGTCATTCCATTTTTGTAGATCCTCAGAATACCAACTTAACGGTAGTTGTTGGGCGTTATTTGGGTATCGTTTTACCCAAATAATGCTCAATAACTGCCTACGCAAGCGGTAGCGCGAAGAATCGTTGCACAAACACGCATTACTATAAAAATAAACGAGCGTGTGCTTCATTCTGCTTACCTCCATTACAGGCGCTTAAATAGCACATCTTTCTCATATTGCTTCACTTCATCGAGCCAATCTTCTTTTGCTGGCACCCCATTTTGCTCGCAGAAATAATTCCACACATCACCAACTGGATAGAGCTTATACTCCTCTTGCAAAGCCAAAACATCAGTCATTTCACGCTTTTCTTGAAGCTCAGCAAGCTTTTCATGCGGCGTCAACAAAGCGTGTAGCAGTGCTTTTTGCATATTTCGCACACCAATCACCCATGCCGCAACCCGATTCACACTAGCATCAAAGAAATCCAGCCCTAATAAGAAACGATCAGCACCGTGGCGAATAATTTCCTTTGCGATCTCGCGCGTTTCATCATCATACGAAACAATGTGATCTGAATCCCAACGAACCGCACGCGTCACATGCAGGGCTACTTTTGGTGCAAATAATAACATCGACGACAATTTGTCCGAAGTCATTTCTGTCGGGTGGTAATGTCCGCTATCCAACAAGCATAAAATATCATTTTTCGCAGCATAATTCAGGTAAAACTCATGCGACCCAACTGTGTAACTCTCTAGCCCAATCCCGAACACTTTTGATTCAACCGCCACATCAACCTTTGACTTATCGTAATCAATCCCGATAATTTGATCAAGTGAATCTTTCAAGCGCGCACGTGGTGCTGTCCGATCAGCTGGCGTATCTTTAAACCCATCAGGAATCCAAATGTTAAGCAGCGATGGCGTCTGCAATTCTGTTGCAAAATACTCAGCGATTTTGATGCACCGCTTCCCATGCTCGATCCAAAATGCGCGTATCTTTTCATCTGAACTCGATAGCGTTGCGACCTCAGACTGCTCGTGCGAAAAATACGTCGGATTAAAATCTAAGCCTAAACCTCTTTTTTTCGCAAATTCAACCCACTTAGAAAAATGTTTAGGTTCGATTTGATCGCGATCTGCAAATCCATCTTCAAAAAAACCGTAGCTTGCATGCAGATTAAGGCGGTGACGACCCGGAATCAAACTGAGTGCTTTGTCAATATCAGCCATCAACTCTTCCGGCGAAGTCGCTTTCCCAGGGTAATTTCCCGTCACTTGGATCCCACCCGATAGCGCCCCTGCTCCCTCAAACCCACTCACATCATCACCTTGCCAGCAATGGATCGAAATAGGAATCTCTGTTAATGCCTTTACCGCATAATCGGTATCGATACCAATCTTTTCGTATATCTTTGTTGCTTGTTCGTAACGTTCTTGTATCATGTTTTTTCTCCTTCTGTTTCATATTTATTGCTTTCAGACTCGCCTACTTAGTATCAGTATTTCCGCTAAATCATCGCTTTACTGATACTTTTAAACAATAAATCGTCGTTTTGGCGCTTTATTGTTAATTTTTTTAAGCGAATTTGATGATTTTTTTACCTCGAATAGCTGTTCTTCCTTTTTACCGTTAATTACCACCATATTTAATATCAGTATTTTTGCGAAATCAGGGTTTTGATGATATTTTCAAACAATAAATCGTCATTTTAGCATTTTATTGTTTATTTTCAATTTGAACGAAAGATTTTTCCACCGTGAGCAGCTAACCAAAGCATTCGCTACCCACCTTCATAATGTCGAATCTCAAACGATTCATAAACACACTGCCGCGCCGCCTGCAAATTTGGAAACATACCCGTTGCTAACATTTGCACCACAATATTCCCAATTGCGGTGGCTTCGATCGGGCCAGCAGCAATCTCTTTCCCAGTTTGCTTTGCCGTAATCAAATTCAAATAATCAGCATTTGCACCACCACCAATAATATGAATCTTTTTGTAAGATTTCTTCATCATTTTTTCAAGCTCAATGGCTGTCGTTTGATAACATTTTGCTAAACTATTATAAACAACAGCTGCTAGTTCACCTGCAGTTATCGGTATTGGAAGTTGATGTTCTTCACAGTACTGTTGTAGCGCAAGCATCATCGAATCGGGTGCTAGAAAACGCTCGTCTTGGCAGTCCACAATTGAAGTAATAACCTCCTGTGCTGCCATGTCGCATAATTCGGCAAAAGAATACGTGTCGTTAAGCTCTTTTTTGAGCGACTGAATCATCCATAACCCCATAATATTTTTTAAATAACGATACCTGTAATCATAGCCGCCTTCATGTGTAAAATTATAAGCCATACTTTCTGCTGAACAATCGGTATCTAAACGCTCAACACCCATTAATGACCATGTTCCAGAACTGATATACAACGTATCAACTTCATTGCTAGCAACGGCAACCACCGCTGAGGCAGTATCATGTGTAGCCGGGAGAATGACTTCACAGTTAAAGCCTACCGCTTCAATAATTGTTTCTGTAAACATACCAACAGATATTCCTGGTTTAGCGATGTCTTGAAATATCTGTCGGGGATAACCAAGTAATTCAAGTAACTCATCGTCCCAATTTTTAGAATTAACATTGATGAGCTGGGTTGAAGTTGCATTGGTATATTCTGCTTTTTTAACCCCTGTTAAAAGGAAATTAAAATATTCTGGAATCATCAACAAACTTTTCGCTTGTTGTAGTTGGGCTGGACTTTTGGTTTTAACGGCCATCAATTGATAAATCGTATTAAATAATAATTTTTGAATCCCTGTCCGCTCATATAATGCCAAAGGGGAAATTTTATCATAGACTAGCTGATCCATCCCATCTGTTCGCGAATCTCGATAACCAACTGCATCACCAATTAACTGATCATCCTGATCAAGCAAGACAAAATCAACCGCCCATGTATCGATTCCCATATAACTTGGAATCTTGCCAACCTCAGCACATCGCTTCAAACCATTGATGATTTCTTTAAATAGTGTTTCAACATCCCAGCAAAGACTGCCGTTTTTGTTAATCATGCCATTATCAAAGCGATAAATTTCTTCAAGTACTAATTTTTTATCGTCAAGACATGCAATCATATGCCTGCCACTTGACGCACCGATATCAATGGCTAAATAATATTTTGACATTTGATACTCACCTTCATTTTCTACTTTACTTCACTCACTCAGTAGGTGAGTTACTCACTTTCATTTTCTACTTTACTTCACTCATTCAATAGGTGAGTTACTCACCTTCATTTTCTGCCTTACTTCGCCCATTCAATAGGTATTATAATGAACAAATTCACTTAATGGTTTTCTATCTGTCGTATGTCGATCAGGCGATTTTTTCTCCCCTTCTTTCGCATATCCGATAATCAGAATGCTAATCGGCTCAAGATTCTCAGGAATATTGAATGTATCTCTGAGCACATTAATATCAAAATAACCTAACCAGCAACTACTTAATCCAAGATCGTCTGCTGCAAGCATCATATGATCCGTAGCAATTGCAATATCGACATCAAGCATAGACTTATCATCGATTTCGCGTGTCCATACTTGATCATGATCACCACAAGTAATAATAACAAGAGGCGCGGATGTGTTAAAACCGATACTTTTTAATCGTTCAAACCCTTCCTCACTGTTGATCACTAAAAAACTTTGTGGCTGTCTACTCGCCGCCGTTGGGGCAACTCGCCCAGCTTCTAAGATTTGCTTGAGTTTTTCATCCTCAACTTTCGTCGGTTCGAAATTGCGGACAGAACATCTTTGTTTCGCTAATTCTAAAAAATTCATCATGCATCTCCTCTTTTCTTTTTTAGGATACCGCTAAAACTTGGATTGACAAACAACCCACTTAATTTCACCATTAAAATTTAGTTAATAGAAGCACCCTTTATTTTGGTAAAACAAATTCATGTGAACCAGTTGTAACAATCATGTCATAACCAGGCAACCGCACCTGTGCTTTTGCACCCTCAGGAACAACTAGACTTACAACTTTCTTGCCATCCTCCTCAACCCGCCATGAACTTTCAATCTTTCCATAAGACGATTCATACCACCCTTTTGCCCAAGTTAAAGTGCTTATCTGGGGTTCGAAAGTAAATGTCTCATAACCTCCTTGTTCTCCTGGACGAATCCCTAAAATGCGACTGTACATCCAAGCGCCTACTGCACCTAATGAATAGTGATTAAATGAATTCATCTCATTAACATCACCAAAGCCATCCTCGATTGTTTGTGAATTCCAGCGTTCCCAAATGGTCGTTGCACCTTGGGAGATGGAATATAACCACGATGGATAGTTTTTCTGTGTGAGCAAGCGATAAGCAGTCTCTACATAGCCATGATCACTTAAGGCTGCACAAATACATTGGGTACCGATAAAGCCAGTACTTAAAATGTAGTCAAGCGCGACTGTTTTTTCGTGTAACAGTTTTGCACCACGTGCGAGATCTTCATAAATGCCATAGTAGATTGGTAAAGCGTAGGAGGTTTGCGTGTCATTGATTTCGCCTTGAAGATTTCTGGTTTTTCCGGTAGTAGGATCAACAAAGTGCTTATTCCATGTTGCTTTGAGGATGTGGTGCAAGTCATCAAGCCTTTTGGATGTTTCGACATCGTCTAAAATTTCAGCTATTTTTGCGACTAATTTAACAACATAGGCATACATCGCATTCCATAACAGCTGGTTGTCAGTTGTCATATCGTAAGCGAGCCAGTCGCCAAGAAAACCAACATCTTCATGAAGCAAATGATCCGTACTATGACGCTCCAAATAACCAATATAAGCCAACATCGCTTCATAGTTATCGCGCAAAATTTGCTTATCGCCATACTGCGCATAAATTTCCCATGGAACAATAATACCAGCACTCTCCCACAGAATCCCGCCCATGCCACAATCTACAGGTGCAATATTCGGAAATCGCCCATCTTTGCGTTGCATATCCCGCACGGCAATCATAAATCGCGCGAGAAAATCTGCTGAATCGGCATTATAAACAGCTGTTTGGGCAAAAACCTGCGCATCTCCTAACCAAGCCATCCGCTCATTTCGTTGCGGACAATCCGTCGGAATCGAAATAAAATTCCCACGCTGACTCCAAATAATATTTTGATACAATTGATTCACCGACTCATCTGAACACGAAAAATGACCTGTTGTCGCCATCATGCTTGATAGCACGACCCCTTCAACATCTTCAAGCTTTGGCGCCTCATCAAGCCCTGTTATTTCTAAATAGCGATAACCATGGAACGTGAATTGTGGAAAAATAACTTCGCCGTCAGGATCACCTTTGGCAATATAAATATCTGTGCAGTCCGCATCTCGCAAATTTTCTGTCATTAAAAAGCCTTGTAAATCGCCATACTTACTCAACTGCGGATACAATACCTCGGCATAACGCAAAGTGATTTTTGTTCCTCTTTTCGCTTTGATTTTAATTCTTGGAACACCTGCCATATTTTGTTCCATATCATAAATATAAATACCAGATCGTGGCTCTTGGAGCGATTTTGCTTGAATCACGAGCGCTTCTCCAACTGGATTTCCAAGATGTTCGATCATGGCAGGTTCAGTCTCATTAACAGCTGGAAACGTGAAAAACCCATCTTCATTTTCAATCGGAATAGGGTGCGTTACAACCGCTTGTTCCCAAGTTTCTACCACTTCTTCAAGCCGGGCATCGTACACTTCACCATGAAAATGTGAAGCATAGCGAATCGGTCCATCTGTGGTCGCAAGCCATGACGGATTCGTTACGATTTCCTCAGTCGTTCCGTCTTCGTAACTTAATTCAATTTTTGCTAAAAGGGATGGACAATTACCGAATAAGTTGTAATTACATAAACGAAACGTCTGCGCATCATTCCACCAGCCCGAACCAAGTGAAAAATCAAAGGAATTAGTGCCTTCTACCAAGCAAGCGCGCAAGTCATACTCATGATAAAATAAATGTTTGTCAAATTGCGAAATCCCTGGCGTGAAGTAATCTTTTGACCTGCTGCCAGTATTTGTACCGTCAACATTAAGCGCAACACCATTAACCACCGCGTGATAAGTTCCTCTGGCCGTAATAAATGCCTTAGCAGAGGTGATTTTTTGCTTAATTTCAACCTGATGTCTGAGTCTAACCATACCGCCACCATGAGTTGGGTCTTTGAATTGATCGACATAATCTTGACAGTCAATTCCCTCAACTAAAAATAATTGGGCACTTGGTTTGCGTAAATCAAAGATTTGAAACTTTTCAAACTGAGCCTTACCAACCAAACCAACATGATGAAGACGCGGGAAAGTCATAATATCATTGTCGCTCATTGGATTCAACTGCCGCCCTCGCAACTCCCGATTATTTGGATGAAACTCCGACTCCCGATACTCACCATCCACCAGCTGCCCATTCACATAACATAACGCTTGATTCCCCGTCACATGCACTGTTAATCGATGACGATCCTGCCAATTTGCTTCAGTAATAACAGCCTTTTCTGGATGATCAAGATCTTTTAACTCAACGACTGCAAACGGCACCTCCTTACTATCAGTTTCCGAATACCCAACACGCGTAATAATTAATTTACCCGGCAATTCAGATAAATCAAGAAAATAAGAAATCCAATTCTCCCCTTCCAAATTTGCTACATTTTGAATATTCCTTCTCTTGTCATGCAACCGGTCATCATTAGCCCCAAACACAAGCCCACCCGAGCCTACAAACTCAGCCTCAATCCCAAAGACAGATTTCCTTGATGCATCTAACGACAACTTTGGTGCCGTAATCCACTCTGCATGAGAAAAATCATCTGTTTTATTCATTTTAACACCACCTATTTATTATTTGCTCTAACCCTTTATACACTTATTTTTGGAGTTTAGGTTCTGCGTAAGCAGGTTCTGAACTCTAAAAATAAGTTCAGTAAGCGATAGCGCGCTCAGGTTGAGAGCACTAACTTCATGAAAATTAAGCTTTCATCAGAAGCGGATCATTCATGAAATTATCAGGATAATTACCACCCACTATAAGTTCAAAAATCCGAGTCTAATAAACACTAGTTCTCGGATTTTTGCTTCAAACCCACACTTTAACCCCAGAAAATATAATTTCCAGCTAAAACTTCATGACTAGCACCACCAATAACAATCGTTGCCGCTACTGGCGTATCAATTTCATACTTAACCTTACCACCCTCAAATTTCCAGTAAGAACGCACTTGCCCATTTCTCGTATCAAGCGTTGCCTCTAACCATTCAATTCGCTTATCTGGCTTCGGCTCAATCACGATCTTAGCAAATCCTGGCGCCGTTTCGACTGGCTTGATCCCAGCTGCTTCTTCATATAACCAGTCACCTACTGCCCCATAAGCATAGTGATTAAACGAATTCATCTCGACAGCCCAGAAACTGCCATCTTCCATCACACCATCCCAATGCTCCCAAATCGTCGTTGCACCTTGATTCACACTAAATAACCATGATGGATACGCCTCTCTTAACAGCAAGTCATACGCCACATCTGTGTAACCATGCTGACTCAACACATGCAAGATATATGGTGTCCCAACAAACCCAGTCTGCAACTTATTCCCATCTGCTTTAAGCTTCTGGACAAAATTGGCTGCCGTTTGAGCTGAATCTGCTGTCAAGTTAAAATGGAGCGCTAAAATATGCTCTGTTTGCGTTTCATAACTCGTAAACGTTTCACGGAATTTCGCAACAATTTTTGGATATAACTCCTCATAATAAGTCACATCTTCGCCAATAATCTTACCCACTTTAACGAGCAAACTAGTCGAATAAGCATAATAAGCAGAAGCGACAAAATCTTCGCGACTCGCACCATGGACACCACCAACTTTCGCATCCAAAGCACACCAATCACCATAATGCCTAGCACCAGTCCAAAGATACGCGTCTTTGGTCGTCTCCGTAATGTAACCAATCCATCTCTTCATCGACTCAAATTGGTTTTCAAGAATTTCCTTGTTCCCGTAAGTCAAATAAATCTGCCACGGACAAATCACCGCAGCATCTCTCCAAGCAGCACTCGTATTGCCATTATTCAAATAATCTGGAACAACATCAGGAACAGCCCCATTTTCGAATTGGTCAGCACTCAAATCATTAAGCCACTTCATAAAGAACTTCTCGACATCATAATTATAACTTGCTGCCTTAACAAATACTTGCGCATCACCCGTCCATCCCAAGCGCTCATCGCGCTGCGGACAATCAGTCGGCACATCTAAAAAGTTCCCAATTTGCCCCCAAATGATATTAGAGAACAATTGATTCAGCTTGGCATCCGAAGTGCGAATTCGACCCGTTCGCTTCATATCCGAATAGACGACAATCGCCGTAAATTGCTCTGGCTTTGGTGCTTCTGGAAAGCTTTCGAGCTTGATATAGCGGAAACCAAAGAACGTGTGTACTGGATGCCAAGTTTGCTCGCCGTCACAACAAATGTAGTTCATCTCAGACTTGGCAGCGCGGTAATTCGCATTATAAAAATTACCCTCAGCATCAAGCATTTCGCCACATAAAAGCTTAATCTCATCCCCAGCTTTGGCATTGACTGTGAATTCCACGTAACCAGTCACCTCTTGTCCAAAATCAAGAACAACCTCACCCTTTGGTGTCGTGATAATCTCTTTAACGGCAACACGATCCTTCTCGCGAATTTCCTCCCCTTCTTGCGGGATTAGAATCTCAGTCGACCAGTCAAATGTTTCAACCGCATACCAATCCTTTGAGACAAAAGTTGCATCGTACGTTTCACCATCATAAATTTCGGAAAACCGAAACGCACTCTCAGCACTCACCCAAGTCTCATCAGTCGGCAAAATAACTTGCTCACCATTTTCATAAATTAAACGAATTTCGCCAAAAAGACCACTTGTCTGCTCAGTCCTCGCGATTCTTTGCGGCGCATCTTCCCACCCAGGCATCGGTGACCGAAACCAACCAGGTGCGACCGTAACCTCTAACTCATTATCCTTTTGTAACAGCTCAGTCACATCATAAACCTGATACTGCAACCTTTTCTCGTAAGTTGTCCAACCCGGCGCCAAAACATACGCGCTAACCCTTTCACCATTCAGCTTGGCCTCATAAATCCCCAATGCTGTAAGTAACAATTCTGCTTTTACAACTTTTTGATCAGCAGACCACTTCTTTTGAAAGACTGGACAAACATCGCCCAACTCATGCGTGGCGCGAATCCATTTTCCTTGATACATCATTTAAAATTTCTCCTTCTGTTCTTAAATTAAAGCGGCGTTACAATTTTATTCATACCGCTACTCAATGTTTTTTCAACACCATCATACGAAAACACTGCCTCAATATCCTCACTGATCTCGACTTGGAACACAATACCCTCATCTGATTTCGTATACGCAATCGCAATCACACCACTTTTGGTCGTTATATGACCTTTGGCATCATTTAACCCATCAATTGGAACTGGCGCAATACACACCTTTTTATAGCCTGGTGCCATCCGACGTATGCCTAATATATACTCAAACAAACAAGCTGTAACCGCACCAAACATCGGGTGATTATGAGAAGCATTTCCACTCCATGTTTCGTATAAAGTCGTCGCACCTCTTTCTTTCATACTCTGAAACGAAACTGCCTCATTCGAAGTAAGCAAGTCAAATGCTGTTTGCCAATGACCTGTTTCGAATAACAAGCGCGTCACAATTTCTGTTCCAAAGATACCAGTATCGTATTCGGGCTGTGTCGCGTATTTATCATTAAGCCGCTCCTGCAAACGATCTCTGAAAAGACCCAAATCTAACCCAAAGGCATCCGCGCCTTGAATGCCCGACAAAAAGCTTTGCTCATCAGCATCGTAATAATTTTTGATCAAACTTTTCGTACTGTCATCGATTTGACTCTCAAGCATTGAAGCGATCGAAGCATCACCTATTATCTCCCCGATTTCCAACATCTGCTGCATAGATTTGATGTAGAAATAAGTATTAACAAACGGTTCGGGTAAAGCAACAGCCTCAGGCGTACACCATTCTCCAAGACACCACCCACCTTCTTCTTCATGCGTGACTAGACCATCTTCACATCGGCTTGCCATATATTCGATCCAGAGCCTCATATGCGGCCAAAAACGCTGAAGCGTCTCCCTATCACCAGTATGCTCATAGAAGAAATAAGGCAGAACGACAATCGCACAACCCCAGCCACCAGGTCCTCCTCCACCACCGTAAAAAGGCGCAGTATGCTGGACATGACCTGTAAAGATGTCCTGTGAATCTCGAACATCCTCCATCCATTTGCGGAAAAAATCTTTGGCATCTAACATCATCATCGCCGTATTGATCGTAATCTGTCCATCACCTGTGTAACCAAGTCGCTCTCGATGCGGACAATCCGATGGCACCCCATAATGCATATTGGTGAGCTGTGTTCGCAAATAAGTCTCATACAGCCAGTTCAATGTCTCGTTATCACTTGTGAAACTAGAAGTAACAGCAACTTTTGCATGAACGACCGCGACACTAAGTTCCGATACATCTCCCCATACTTCAAAATATCTGAACGCGCACAAAGAAAATTTCGGACGGAAAGATTCACCTTGCCCGTTTAAGTATTCATGACGCTGGATCTGCTCTTTGCCACCAGAGGAACTGTATTTAAGCGTCAAATCATCATTTAGTTCGTCAGCATAATTAATCCGAACATGACCATGACAAATCCCCGTCACAAATCCTGAGATGCACTCCCCAGCATCGTACACTTTCCGTCTCCCCTCAGTCATGATCAGCTTAGGTTTGATTTCACGGATGATCCCATCAGCTGGACTCGTTTGCAGCTGCAACTTCCCTAAAGGTGGAGCTGCGATACTCACAGGAAAACTTTCGCCACCCAAAGCAGAGCTACTCAAAGCAAAATCCCAAGTCTCACCCAGATAAACATTGTTAAAGATGATGGGACTTAACCGGTAAGTCAGCCACTCACCCGATTCAATCACTTTTTTCTCACCCGCCCCGTTTTCTAATGCGATTGAAAAAGCAAGCTTAGGAAGACCATACCATAAATCTCCTTCGACATTGCGGGCGCGTTGGTTATACCAACCATTTCCGACCCATACTTCCATTTTATTTGCACCTTGGCTTAGGTACGGATAAATATCGTAATCCATATAATACACACGATGGTTCACTGTATCTCTGAGCGGATACAACAAACGTCGCGCGGGACGAGGCTCATAATCTGACCAGGCAGGCACGAACAAATCATCCGATACTTTTTTCCCATTGATGAATACCTCGAAAAAACCAAGCCCACAAATTGATAAAACCGCACTTTCTTCCTCAGACAAATTCACTTCACCCTCAAATATTGGCGAAGCCGTCATCTCGGCAGTACAAACCCATTTAGCTCCTGGTGTTATCATCTTTACGCCTCCTTTTTGACGTTAACCTTCTTCTCTCAAAACGACGCATTTCCAAAAAAGACATAGCTACCCGCCTCAACCTGATAGGTCACGCCATCAATGACAATTTCTGTAGGTGATGGTGTCACCATTTCATACCTAATCTTTGCTGGCGTTTGCCCTTGCAAAATCACTTTGCCATCAGTATCGACATATTCCCATGTAGAGACAACTGTACCTGCTCGCGTATCGATTCGGGCTTTGAGCCAGTTTAACCTTGCATCTGGCTGAGGCGCAACTCTGATCTTCGCAAAGCCTGGTGCTTCTTCCACAGTATCAATCCCGGCTGCAACACCGTATACCCAGTCAGCAACTGCACCATACGCATAATGATTGAATGAATTCATCCCAGCGCTTTGGAAGCTACCATCAGGCTTGATGCTATCCCAGCGTTCCCAGATGGTTGTTGCCCCCTTTGTGACAGGATATAGCCATGATGGGTAATCTTGACGTAGTAACAAAGTGTAGGCTAGTTCAGTATATCCATAACGACTTAGTTGATGCAGAATATATGGTGTTCCGACAAAGCCAGTTTTCAAACAAGTCCCATCTTCAACGATTCGTGTTGCCAATGCATCTGCCACAGCTTGGGGATTTTCGACCAAATTGAACTGCAGTGCGAGTACATATTCTGTTTGCGTTTTGTAATCAGGGAAATACGCTCTAAAAGCGGCGACAATTTCTTGATACAATGCTTCGTAAGCGACAACATCACGCCCGATCACTTTTCCAGCTTTAATCACAAGCTCGCAAGAAAAAGCATAAAACGCTGAGGCGATAAAATCATGGCGTGCCGCACTTGCACTTGCCGATTCTTCACCTGGCGGCAAATCAAGCGATAACCAGTCACCGAAATGTTGGCCACCAATCCATAAATTTGGCGTATTAGAATTACTTTTTATAAAGTCTAACCAGCTGGTCATTGACGCAAATTGACTTTCCAGAATGGCTTTGTTGCCATACGTCAGATACAGCTGCCAAGGACAAATCGTTGCCGCATCGCCCCAAGCTGCGCTTCCGCCTTGGTTTAAACAATCAGGGACTACATGAGGCACACGTCCTTCTGGTGTTTGCGACAAGGACAAATCTGCCAACCATTTGATGAAAAACTTCTCGACATCGTAGTTGTAGCTTGCCGTCTTAATAAATACTTGCGCATCACCTGTCCAACCAAGTCGCTCATCTCGTTGCGGACAATCTGTCGGAACATCGAGGAAATTTCCTTTTTGCCCCCAAATCACATTGTCAAACAAACGATTCAAAAGTCCATCAGAACTTTCGAGCCAGCCAGTACGTAACATATCCGAATGCACCGTTATCGCGATAAAGTTATCCAAATTGATCGCTGCTGGGTATTCATCCACTCTGATGTATCTAAAACCATAAAAAGTAAA
>Ga0131853_10011877_pt1 | contig 15931 bp, 18 predicted proteins | sample TergutLab28metaG_FD_92764 | JGI IMG/M metagenome (GOLD analysis project Ga0131853, IMG submission 92764) | Labiotermes labralis P1 segment gut microbial communities from Petit-Saut dam, French Guiana - Lab288 P1 (version 2) (version 2) | ecosystem: Host-associated > Arthropoda: Insects >...
CGGATTTAATAGAGAAGTGGCGGAAGTTGGGGCACTGTATTGGAAGAAAGATAAAGGACAACTGGCGAGCGCTATTGAAAATGTTGAGTCTGGTGAAATTGATACAACCTCTTATGGACAAAAGGCTAAAGAGCGTGTAGGTCGAGCTTTCTCGTGGGATTACATTGTGAATGAATATGAACAAATTGTAAGAGGTGTGGAATAAATGAAAACCGACATTGAAAAGATTCAAGAAAAAAGTAAGTCAGTGTTGTTCGCATTGCTTCATATTTTTGAAAAGTATAATTTAACATATTTTTTGGCAAGAGGAAGTTTCTTAGGGGCAGTACGACACAACGGGTGTATTCCTTGGGATGATGATATTGATATTTCTATGCCTCGTGATAGTTACGAAAAATTTCTTTCCGTAATTGATGAATTGCCTGAAAACCTTCAAGTTAGAAATTTTAAGACAGATCCAGAATATAGATATTTTATTACTAGAGTTTTAGATAAAACAATGAAGGTTGTTGATTTGCGATCTAAGGAAATCACTCATCCAGCTGTTGATATCTTCCCTTTAGATGGATCTCCAAATAATATTATTGCACGAAAGGTATATTTTTTTCGTATGATGTTTTTAAGAATCCTTCTCTCAATGGCGAACAGAGATGTAATTGATGAGAATAGAAAAAGAAATATTTTTGAAAGAGTCTTAGTTTCCATTATAGTGAGAACACCTTTTGAGAAAATTTTAAGTGAAGAAAGACTAAAATACACTTTAGAAAAGCGAATGAAATCATACTCTTATGAGAGTAGTGAATATGTGGGATGTTTGATGGGAGCATATCGTCTTACCGAAATGATGCCAAAATCTTGGTATAGTGATGGAAAAGAATATTCTTTTGAAAGTAGTCTAGTGATCGGACCATCCAATGATTCAAGCTATTTAACTCATCTGTATGGAGATTATATGCAAATCCCTGATGAAGAATCAATCCAATCTAAAATTCACTATCAGATATATTCTGAAGATAGCTAGATGGGAGTGATCATGAATGAATGCATTCAAAAGAGCATTATGCAAATTTGGAGCGAAAGAGATGTTTGTTGAATTCCTCAGAAAAAGAATGCTTTTTCAAATTTTTCTGGGAATCTTGCTCTATGGTTTAGATCAATCATCTTTAGAGCTAGTCAGATTAGGAGCTAAAAATAAATTCAAGAAGAGACTAATGAAAAAATACTCATATGTTATAGAGCAAAAAAGAACACGAATTAACGCAGTTCAAGAAATTCCTGAAAGCACTATTTGGGTGTGTTGGTATAGTGGTCTTGATAATGCTCCAGTACTGGTACAAAGGTGTGTGCAGTCTATAAAAGATAATTTCGATAATGTAGTTGTTTTAACCGATGAAAACATGCATGAGTATGTATCATTTCCAAAGTTCGTAATGAACAAAAGAAAGTCAGGTGCAATAACACCAACACACTTTTCTGACTTATTAAGAGTGGAGCTTTTATCTACGTATGGGGGAACTTGGATTGATGCAACTGTGTTTGTTAGCAGTAATGATCTTCCAAAAGCTTTTAAAGAATCTGAAATATTCTTTTTTCAAAATCTGAAGCCTGGAAAAAATGGGGATGCCGTCTCTTTATCAAGTTGGTATATTCAAGCTAAGAAAGAAAACGAAATTATGATGCTAACTAGAGAATTCTTGTTTGAATATTGGCGGAAAAAAAATTATTTGGTTGATTATTTTTTATTTCATCACTTCATGTCAATAAGTAGAGATATTTATGAAAAAAAAGGACTGGTTGTTCCAAAATTTTCTAATTCAGTTCCTCATATGCTTTTACTAGAACTTTTTGAAAAATACGACGCTAAAAGATTTGAAGATATTTTGAAAGCTACACCAGTTCACAAATTGTCATATAAAAGCGTCCCTAACTCAGTTTCGAATACTTATTATAATTATATATTATCTTTTAATAAAAATGAGAAATTATAGTTGAAGTTTATATAGTTAAATTTCAATACTATGAGGAGATTTTTTGGTGAATAGAAATAAAATTAGTGTCATTCTTACAACTTATAAACGAGAGCCAAAGGTAGTATGTAGAGCACTAGATAGTGTTTTGCAGCAAACCTATAAAAATTACGAGCTAATTGTAGTTGATGATAGTCCAGAATCATTTTTGGCCAGAGATTCTGTGAAAAAAGAAATTATTAAAAATTCTATCGACATTCATATTAATTATATTCAACATGAAAAGAATCTAGGAGCTTGTGCAGCAAGGAATACTGGATTGCGGAATGCAACAGGAGAGTATATTGCATTCTTAGATGATGATGATGTCTGGAAGCCTGATAAGTTAGAGAAACAAATAACAAAAATGATAGAAACAAATGCAGGATTAATCTATTGCAAATACATTTTTTTCTATGAAGAACAAAATATATATATAGAAGTTGAAAGAAAATTTTATAGAGGCTATGTATTCAAAGAACTAATGAAATCAAATTTCATTGCTTCAACTTCTTTTCCTCTTATCAAAAAAGAGTGCTTTGATAAATGTGGTTTTTTTGATGAAAATTTAAAATCATCACAAGATTATGATATGTGGCTGAGGATTGCAAAGTGTTTTACAGTAAACTATGTTGATGAAAGTTTAGTAATTTATTATGTTCATATGAATGACCAGATTAGTAAAAATATTCAGAATAAATTGCAGGGAAGTTTGAGTATAATAAAGAAAAATGAGTCTTTTTTAGAAGAAAATCCTGTTCTTATGGGGTATCGCCTTGCTTCATTAGCTCCACTCTACTCTTTAAATAATGAACAATTACTCGGCATGAAAACGTTGATAAAAGCTCTTACTTTGGCTCCATTCAATTTTCAAGGAAATTTCAAAGCAATTCTTCGAATAATTAAGAAAAAGTATTAGTTAAATTTTTAAAACTGAGGTTGAATCTTACAACTTAGAAAGATAATTTAGATCATGAGAGGTTGAAAGCATGAATACTTATAAAAATACACGTAGTAAGACTATCCCTACTTTTAGTTTAACTGCCACAACTAATCAAGTCAATTTTTATCATCTCTTTTCTTTTCTTTTCCTAATACTTACGTTTTTAACTACTTTAAACAATAGCTTTGCTAGGGAGTTGTTTCAATTTCAACAACAAATAATTAGAAACGTTATTGTTCAATTGGTATTTCTCTTGTCTATTGCAATGATTATTCAAAAAAAAATGTCTGCTAAATCATGGGCTCTTTTCAGCGCTGTTTCTCTCATTATTCTATTATCTTCTTATTTCTCTGGAGAAACTTCATTCATTAATATTATTCTATATTGCGCTGCTGTAAATAAAGAAGACGAAAACAAAGTGATTAAAAGTCTGTTAATAGGGACTTTATTTGCAGTTTCTCTAGTACTCCTAATGAATTTTTTTGGATTAATACCGAATTATATTCAAATAAGTGGCGAACATCGAATCAGAAATTCATTAGGATTTAACCAACCAGTATTACTGCCAGGATTTATTCTAAACATTGGAATCGCCTATATTTTCTTAAATCGAAAAAACATAACTCTATTAAAAATACTTTATTTACTAATTCCTGCTTTAACTATAAATTATTCTGCAGATGGCAGAGGATCAACTTTTGCCGTAGTCACAATCTGCATATTTTCTTATCTAGTCACTAAGTATAGATTAAATGAAAATGAAAAAATTATTTCTCGGATTGTTTTTTTTAGCAAATCTGTCTATTTATTTTTGTTTGCATTTTCAATATACAGTGCGCATAATTTTATGAATTCAGGGTGGTTACAAATTTTAAATAGAATTCTTACTGGTAGAATTTCTTTGTTTTCAGAATATTGGCAAATGTATAATATCACAATATTCGGTCAGGAAATGATACGTGTAACGCAATTTGCTGCTAGAGGGACAGATTTGAGAGCTATCGTACTAGATAATGCATATTTATCAATGCTCTTGGGGCATGGATTAATAATGACTTTTCTGATTACTATATTAATTTTCAAATTATTAAATATTTTAAAAGAGCGAAAAGATTTAATTTCAATTGGAATATGGGTAACTCTATTTATAACTTTTTTCATTGCTACTAATTCATTGTATTTCTGGCGGAATGCGCTGATTTTTCAATTTGTTTATCTGTTTGAACCCAAAGCTAATTTTCAAAAAAAGAAAGAAATGAGTGATTAAAATTGAAAAAAAAAATAGGAATTTTGACATTTCACAACTCTCCAAATTTCGGAGCACTATTGCAAACGCTAGGAACTTATGAAACGATTAAAAGGCTTGGGCATTTACCTGAAGTGATTAATTATCACTCTCCAAATAAACTACATATGTATAAACTAATAGATATCAATCTTAAAAGGTCATTATCATATAACTTTAAATCAATAATTAATTACCCTTTGACAAAAAAAAAGTTAAAAAATAGTTTTGAATTTCAAAAAGAAAGTCTAATGATCAAGAAGGAAATAGTTACTACTTTCAAAGAGTTGAGGGAAATAGGTAGGGGAATTGATAAATTGATTGTTGGAAGTGATCAAGTTTGGAATTATGAAAATACTGGTTTTGATAAAAGATATTTTTTAGATTTTGTTCCAAGGAATAAAAAAATTGCATACGCACCTAGCTTTGGAAGGAAATTTATTGAAGATCAGTATATTGGAGACTATATACATTTTCTAAAAGATTTTGCCTTTCTTTCAGTTCGAGAAAGAGACGGGGTTGAGATTATCCGTGAGCTGATACAAGAAAATGTTAATCAAGTTTTGGATCCAACTCTACTTCTTTCAAAAGATGATTGGGAAAAAACAATGCAACCATATAAAAATTTCAGTAAATTTTTAGTGGTTTATATGGTTGGAAATAAAAGTAATACTCTAAGTGTGGCTAAAAAGATCGCACAAAAGAAAGGATTGAAAATGATAGTGATTCCAACAGGAATTAGCGATTTTTTCAAACCTTTTAAAACAGTGATTCCAACAGTCAATGAATTTATTGGACTTCTAAACAATGCTTCTTATATAGTTACTAGCTCGTTTCATGGCTTAGCTTTTGCGATTAATTTAAATACAGAATTCACTGTATGTTTGACTGAAAATTCTCAGAAAAATACACGGCAATTGTCCCTATTAAGTATGACAGGGCTAGAAGAAAGAGTTTGCTACGATAGTGGAAATTCATTGATTGAAATTGACTCAATTGAATGGTCTATTGTAAATAAAAAATTAGAAAAAGAACGCAAGAAATCTCTCGATTTTCTAAAAAAATCTCTTGAATAGATTTTGATTATAGAATATTTGAATTAAAGCGAAGGTGCAATAATGAAAAAAGTTTTAGTTAATTTTTTATATCAAGCAAGTTTTCAATTATTAACTATTATTTTACCAATGATAACAATTCCAATTGTTTCTAGAGCATTAGGGGCAGAAGGAATTGGATTTTTTGGATTCACGACCTCAATAGTTAATTATTTTCTTCTTCTAGCTGGCTTAGGAATGGCAAGTTATTCAATACGAGAGATTGCTTATGTGAAAAGTGATACAAATCAATTATCTAAAAAGTTCTGGGAGTTACAATTATTTAACATGTTTTTCTCAATTACAATTTTCTTTATTTATTCATTATTTTTCTTGATAACTGCTAAACATTATCTTTATTTGATTCAATCATTGATGATTCTAGCTGTTTTTTTTGATATTTCATGGTTATTTCAAGGTATTGAAAATTTCAAAGAAATTGCAATAAGAAGAGCAATAGTAAAGATTTTGGCCCTTATCCTCATTATTATTTTTGTAAGAGATCAGAATGATCTTTGGGTGTATGCTTTAATTATATCATGTAGCCAATTAACATCCTCAGTTATTTTATGGCACCCAGCTCTTAAGCTGATTGAGTTTAAAAAAGTTACATTTAAGGAAATATTTTCGCATCTTCATCCAGCATTGAATTTTTTTATCTTACAAGTTTCAGCTACAATTTTTGTGAACATCAATAAAACAATTCTTGGTATGACCTCTACCATGGTAATGGTTGGATACTTTACAAATTCATTGCAATTAATTGTTGTTTTAGGCGCTGTTATTGGTGCTTTGAATAAGGTTATGTTACCACGAATGTCTAGCATGCAAAAAGAAGAGGGAGAGAAACTATTCATTGATACTTTACAAAGAACTATTCATATTCAATTATTTTTCACAATTTCATTAATGTTTGGGATAATTGCAATAAATGAAAAGTTTATTGAGTGGTTTTTTGGATCAGATTTCTATTTTATAAAAAATTTGATTCCCATTTTAGCTCCTGTAATAGTTTTCCAACAATTGCACCAAGCTGTTGCAAATCAATTTTTAGTTCCCAAAAATGAATTAAGGTTTTATAATTTAACAATGATTATTGGTACATTACTCAATACAATTATATGCATTGTTTTGATACCATTTGTTCATGTGTATGGAGCGGTATTTGGATTTTTAAGCGGACAAATATTTTTAGCTATTTCTCGAGTGGGAATGATGCTTAAAAAAAGTATCTTCAAATTTGAATTAATTAAAATATTGAAATGGTCTTTTTCTGGTTGCTTAATGCTGCTAACTGTCTGGCTACTAACAAACAGAATGGCCGCGACAATGATGACTACTATAATCCAAGGAATAATAGGTGGAGCGATATATATGCTTCTAACCTTTCTTTTAAAAGCTAATCCTTTAGATCAACTGCTTAAAAAGTGAATTAGAAATTTACTACTACAATACTAGGAGCGATTTCAGTGAAAGAAAGAATTAAAAAATTAATACCTAAACGGTTTTACGAGTATTTGAAAGTTAGAAAAAAATATTTCGAATTAAAAAAAATTTATAAATATGAAGCGAAAAGGTTTATCAAATGGTATTCCAAGCATCAAATTGCAGATGATCTGCAACAATTGAAGGCTAGGCTTATTCTGCATGCGCATCGATTAGAAAAAGGATTAAGCCATATTGAATTTCGGAATGGCTTTGGAAAAGGCCCATGTTATGATTTGAAACAAGCTATGGATCATTATAATGAAAAAGATTTTTGCAAAAACGAAATGGAATATAATCTAGCACTATCTGTTTTAAAAGAATACACCAAGAAACATGAGCAAACTGGACTACCTGACTTTTTTTTGAGATTTTTTGAAGTCTACTTATCAGAGATTGAAAATTGCAAATCAACAATTGGGGGAATTGAAATTGTGACTAAGAGCTCCAAATCAAATAATAAAGATTTAGATTACAAAGCATTGTTCAATAATCGAGTTAGTGTAAGAGAATGGGATTCTTCGAAAGTTGATTTTAAAAAAGTGAGAGAAGCAATTGAATTATCTATGAAAACTCCAACTGTTTGCAATCGACAAGCTCAGAAAATAAGAGTAATATCTAATGCTCTGTTAATCGAGAAGGTTTTAAAATTACAAGGGGGATTTTCAGGATACAAGATTCCGCCTATTTTGGCGCTCATTACTACGGATTGCCGAAATTTTGTACATTTGGGAGAAAGATCCCAAATGTATATAGATGGTGGAATATACTCAATGAGTTTTCTCAATGGATTAGAGTATGTGGGTTTGGGAGCTTGTGCATTAAATGCAATGTTCAACTTGGAAGATGATAAAAATATGCGAAAATTATTGAATGTCCCCGAATATGAAACATTCATCATGTTTATTGCAATTGGAAATTTCTTAGATGAAACACCTTATTGTAAATCTGTGAGAAAAAGTGCAGAAGAAATTTCAAATTTTATTAATTGATACTAGGATGTGTTAATATGAAAGGAATAATATTGGCAGGCGGGTCAGGAACGCGTTTATACCCAGTGACAAAAGCAGTAAGTAAGCAGTTAATGCCTATTTACGATAAACCAATGATTTACTATCCATTGTCAGTGTTAATGCTGGCAGGAATTAAAGAAATATTAATTATCTCAACACCACAAGACTTACCACGCTTTGAAGATTTACTAGGTGACGGAACAGAGCTAGGAATCTCTTTAAATTATGCTGTCCAACCGTCACCAGATGGCTTAGCCCAAGCCTTTATTATTGGTGAAGAGTTTATTGGTGATGATAATGTTGCCTTGATCCTCGGAGATAACATTTATTATGGACGTGGAATGAGTAAAATGCTTCAACAAGCAACATCAAGAAAAACAGGTGCGACTGTATTTGGTTATCACGTATATGACCCAGAAAGATTCGGTGTCGTTGAATTTGATGAAAATATGGTGGCTGTATCTATTGAAGAAAAACCAGAAAAGCCAAAATCAAACTACGCTGTAACCGGCCTATATTTCTATGACAACGATGTCGTAGAAATCGCAAAGAACATCAAACCATCACCACGTGGAGAGCTTGAAATTACAGATGTAAACAAAGTTTATCTTGAGCGTGGAGACTTGAATGTTGAAATCATGGGACGTGGATACGCATGGCTTGATACTGGTACTCATGAAAGCCTACTTGAAGCGGCTCAATTTATTGAAACCGTACAACGTATGCAAAATCTTCAGGTAGCTAATCTAGAAGAGATTGCTTATCGCATGGGCTATATCACACGTGAACAAGTGATTCAACTAGCACAGCCATTAAAGAAGAATGAATATGGTCAATATCTACTTCGCATTGTAGAAGCGGATAAATAATAATAAAAGCCAATAGAGAAATCCTTGGCTTTTTCAGCTTGTGTATAGTTATAGTACAAAGGAGTGAATCATCGTGGGAAAAATAAAAGTAACCGAAACAAAATTAAAAGATGTAAAAATCATTGAACCTACAGTCTTTGGTGATCATCGTGGGTTCTTCACAGAAAGCTATTCAGAAGTCGATTTCAAAGCGGCAGGTATTGATTTTGATTTTGTACAAGATAATCATTCATTATCGGCAGAAGCAGGCGTGCTTCGTGGTTTGCATTTCCAAAAAGGAGAAGCTTCTCAAACTAAACTTATTCGTGTGGTAACGGGAGCTGTGCTTGATGTCATCGTTGATATGCGTAAAGGCTCACCTACTTATGGTGAGTGGGAAGGTTATGTTTTATCTGAACATAATCAGCGCCAATTATTAGTGCCTAAAGGCTTTGCACATGGGTTTGTGACGTTAACACCGAACGTTAACTTCATGTACAAATGTGATAACTACTACGATGCCCCAGCTGATGGTGGTATTCATTTCAATTCACCTGAGCTAAACATTACTTGGCCAATTGATTTAGAAAAAGCCATTACCTCAGAGAAAGATGCGAATCTGCCAACTTTTGCAGAATTTGAAGCAGAAAATACGTTTGTATATGGAGAGATATAGGATGAAGAAAATCATTGTAACCGGAGGAGCTGGGTTCATTGGCTCAAACTTCGTACATTATGTAGTAAATAATCACCCTGATGTACATGTCACTGTGCTTGATAAATTAACTTACGCTGGAAATAAAGCTAACATTGCTGATCTTCCTGAAGACAGAGTAACCCTTGTGGTTGGAGATATTGCGGATGCTGAATTAGTTGATAAGTTAGCAGCTGAAACAGATGCTATTGTTCATTACGCGGCTGAAAGTCATAATGATAATTCATTAAATGATCCAAGTCCGTTTGTGCAAACAAATATTGTGGGGACATTTGTATTATTAGAAGCTGCACGAAAGTATGATTTGCGTTTCCATCATGTCTCAACTGATGAAGTATATGGTGATTTGCCATTGCGCGAAGACTTGCCTGGTAATGGTGAAGGAAAAGGTGAGAAATTCACTGATCAAACACCTTACGCCCCATCAAGCCCCTATTCTGCGACTAAGGCTGGTAGTGACCATCTGGTTCATGCTTGGTATCGCTCATTTGGATTAAAAGCAACGATTTCTAATTGCTCAAATAACTATGGACCGTTCCAACATATCGAGAAATTTATTCCACGACAAATCACAAACGTATTAGCTGGCATACGACCAAAGCTTTACGGAGAAGGAAAGAACGTGCGTGATTGGATTCATACGAATGATCATTCTAGTGCTGTTTGGACGATTCTTCAAAAAGGTAAATTCGGTGAAACTTACTTAATCGGTGCTGATGGAGAAGAGAACAATAAAGCTGTTGTTGAACTTATCCTTGAATTAATGGGGCAGCCAAAAGATGCATATGATCATGTTGTTGATCGTCCTGGTCATGATTTGCGTTATGCAATTGATGCAACCAAACTAAAAAATGAACTAGGTTGGGTACCAGAATTCACTAATTTCCATGAAGGGCTAACTGATACAATTAAGTGGTACACTGAAAATGAAGCTTGGTGGCAAGCTGAAAAAGATTCAGTTGAAGCGTTCTATGCAAAGCAAGGACAATAATTTAGCGGAGTCTAGTACTCTGCTTTTTCTGAAAGGATGAGACTAAATGATTTTACTAACCGGTGCAAATGGTCAATTGGGAACTGAGATTCGTCAATTATTAGATGAACGAGAAATTGAATATGTTGGTACAGATGTTGAAGACATGGATATTACAGATGTTAATCATGTACAAGAAGTCTTTGATAAAATAAAGCCAGATGTGGTTTTCCATTGTGCGGCTTATACCGCAGTGGATAAAGCAGAAGATGAAGGTAAAGAGCTTAACTATCGCATCAACGTTGAAGGTACTCAGAATATTGCTAAAGCTGCAGAGAAGTTGGGTGCGGAGCTCATTTATCTCTCAACTGACTATGTATTTGATGGCACAAAAAAAGACGGTGAATACCTACCTGATGATGAAACAAACCCGCAAAGTGAATACGGAAGATCAAAGTACTTAGGAGAAGAGGCTGTTATATCCACTTGTAGCCATCATTATATTATTCGTACTAGTTGGGTGTTTGGGAGCTATGGACATAACTTTGTTTTTACGATGCAAAATCTTGCGAAAACACATCCACGCTTAACTATCGTAAATGATCAATATGGACGTCCAACTTGGACTCGAACACTTGCTGAGTTTATGATGCATTTGATTGAGGTTAAAGCTGATTATGGTATTTATCACTTATCAAATGATAATAGTTGTACTTGGTATGATTTTGCCAAAGAAATCTTAAAAGAAGAAGCTGTTGAAATTGCACCGGTAACAAGTGCTGAGTTTCCTCAGAAAGCAAAGCGGCCTCAGTATTCTGTGATGAGTCTTGAAAAAGCTAAAGCAACTGGCTTTACAATTCCAACTTGGCAAGAGGCATTGCGATTAATGTTGGAGGAGAACAAAAAAGATCATAGTGAGGGATAGCAGATGAAAATTGTAATTGCAGGAACAGGATATGTGGGGTTATCAAATGCAGTACTACTTGCGCAACATAATGAAGTCGTGGCGCTTGATATTGTGCCAGAGAAAGTTGAACAAATTAATAATAGGATTTCACCGATTCATGATGTTGAGATTGAAGAATACTTAACTACTAAGAAATTGAATCTCATCGCGACCGTTGATAACACAGAAGCCTATGAAAATGCTGAATTTGTTGTTATTGCGACGCCGACGGACTATGATACGAAGACCAATTATTTTAACACAAAGTCGGTAGAGACGGTTATTACAGATGTTTTAAACCTTAATCCAGCCGCAACGATTGTTATTAAATCTACCGTGCCAGTTGGTTATACCAAAGAAGTGAATCAACAGTTTGGTGTTGATAACATTATTTTTTCACCTGAGTTTTTGAGGGAAGGCAAGGCGTTGTATGATAATTTACATCCTTCGAGAATCATTGTTGGTGAGAAATCTGAACGTGCTGAGAAGTTTGCGAATCTTTTGCTAGAAGGTGCTATTGCCACAGATGTACCTGTTTTATTTACCAACTCAACTGAAGCAGAAGCGATTAAGTTGTTTTCTAATACTTATTTGGCGTTACGAGTGGCGTATTTTAATGAGTTAGATACTTATGCGGAGTTGCGAGGGCTTAATACGAAGCAGATCATTGATGGTGTCGGTTTGGATCCGCGAATTGGGACGCATTATAATAACCCGTCTTTTGGGTATGGTGGTTATTGTTTGCCTAAGGATACGAAGCAGTTGCGTGCTAATTATGATAATGTGCCGAATAACATTATTAGTGCGATTGTGGATTCTAATCGGACGCGGAAGGATCATATTGCGGATATGATTATTGCGGGTGATCCTGGTGTTGTTGGCATTTATCGTTTGGTGATGAAGGAGGGGTCGGATAATTTTCGGGCATCGGCGATTCAGGGGATTATGAAGCGGATTAAGGCTAAGGGGATTGAAGTTATTGTTTATGAGCCAGCGCTTGAGGATGAGACGTTTTATAATTCGCGTGTTGTGCGTGATTTGGATGCTTTTAAGGGTGAGGCTGATGTGATTATTTCTAATCGTTTGGAGGATGCGATTAGGAATGTTGAGGAGAAGGTTTATACGCGGGATTTGTTTGGTAGGGATTGATGTGAAGTGCTGGCTTTGGCTGGTGCTTTTTTGTTGGGAAGGCTATGACGAAGGTTGAAATTATTCTAACATGATGATATAATGAATGTGTTGATTATTATCTAGCATGTGGTTTTGTTGATGAAAATTAAGTTCAAAAAACGAGTGAAGACGTTTACATTTATTTTGGAAAACATTTTCTTTTGAATTTTTGCAGGTAAAAAAATTTTTTCGCGTATATAAAGGGTGAAGGATTTGGGGAGCCTTACGTTTTAGGTGCGGAGGATAAGAAAATGTCATCAGGAAGAATAATGCAAGAATCAGAAATTGACTGGGAACAAATGAGCTTAGCAAATGGTTATCTGTTTGGAACGGTCATGAAAAATGAAAGAATAAGTACTTTGATGTTGGAACGCTTGCTTGGAGTCAAAAAAATATCAAAGATTACTGCTTCAAATTGAGAAAACGGAAAAGCCAGGATTTTTATCCAAGGGCATTCGTTTAGATGTCTATGCGGAAGACGAGTCAGGAACAATTTTCAACTTAGAATTACAAAATGAGGATACGAAAGAACTGATGCAACGTGCTAGGTACTACCATTCCACAATGGACACTCAATATTTCAAAGAGGGCGATGATTACATTGATATCCATAATAGCTATGTTATCTTCATTTGCCTTAAAGATATCTTCGGTTTAGGTTGGTATCGCTATAAAGTGAAGCACACCGTGGCTGGTGGTAATGCGTATGACAATGGCTCACATACGATATTCTTCAATACAAAAGGTTATCAAGGAGAAGTTAGTTCAGAAGCAAAAGCAATCTTAGCTTACATTGAAGACGGAACCATCGGGGATGATCCGTTCGTTCAAGAGCTAGCAGCAGAAGTGGAGCGAGTAAAAAATAATGAGAAATAGAGAGGGTTTTATATGACACAGAGAATGTATATACAAGATGAAAGACGGGATGAAAGATGTAAAGCTACTTATGAAAAAGCGATTAAGGTGGCGAAAACTGCATTGGAAAACAGTCTTTCACCCGAGCTTATATCTACACTTACAGGCCTTTCGATAGATGTTATTCAGGGTTTAAAAATGGGATAAGTTCTTAAAACGTTGGCTTTCTCTCCCCCTGGGATTTTAGAAGTTTATGAAGATACTGAATCATAATCATTGCGATACCATAGATCATGACCCAACGAGCAATTGCTTTAATGCGGTTTCGGTAGAGGCGGTTATTCAGATGTTTTAAACATTAATCCAACTGCAACGATCGTTATTAAATCTACCGTGCCAGTTGGTTATACCAAAGAAATGAATCAAACGTTTGGTGTTGATAACATTATTTTTTCACCTGAGTTTTTGCGTGAAGGCAAGGCGTTGTATGATAATTTTCATCCTTCAAGAATCATTGTTGGTGAGAAATCTGAACGTGCTGAGAAGTTTGCGAATTTGTTGTTGGAAGGTGCTATTGCCACAGATGTATCTGTTTTATTTACCAACTCAACGGAAGCAGAAGCGATTAAATTGTTCTCTAACACTTATCTGGCATTATGAGTAGCGTATTAAAAAGGATATGAGCAACTATTCGGTTACATGGACAAAATGAGCTTAGATGAGAGGCATTTATTGACTTTTGATTTCAGGAAGAAAAGTGAGCGAAAGTGAGAATGGCTTGAAGTAGCAGATGAAAAAAAATCTTTAGTATTACGGTTTAAGAACATAACCAAAAAAGGCGATTCCTAATTCTTATGAACTAGAAATCGCCATTTTATATCGCCTATTTAAGAAGCAAAGCTAAACCTTTTTGATTCACCAACTTAGAACGCTTAACTTCGGCCATGATACCAAGAATAATTGTAAAAATTAACACAATAATTCCCGTAATAATAAAAGACCATAATAGGTTTTCAACGTGTGTGATAAAAAATCGATACACATAGTCAGGCCCAATCGCCAGTCGCGTGTAAAACCCATTTAAATAAATAGCTAAAGGTAAAACAATCAACATACATGCACTCCCACCTAAGCTATACGAAAAAGACCGAAAGCTCTGATGGAGCCAAGATTTTGTACGATAGGTTACAATCATTGCAACTAAAAGTGCAAACAGACTCCCAATCCCTAAGATGATTGCAATATTTTGATACAACCTTGAGAAGCGAGATAGTTGGATGATAAACAAAAATCTGATGTCATTCTCATATTGAGCAACTAAGCTATCAACGAGTATATCAATTTCTTCTTCAGCAAGGTATACTTGCTCATAATCCAGAAAATCAACAATATGCCCCGTCAATTCCTCTCTTAAATCTCTAAAATCTAATCGATTTCCATGCCATGGTAAAAATTCATTTCGAATCTGTATACGCATATGCTCCTCAACACTATCAAGCGTGATGATCTCACTTATTATCGCATATGGAATACCCGTCGGAATAAGCGCATCTTCCAATCTAGCAATGATATCAGCAGTTAGCCCTTCATAATAGCCAGATTGTTCTAAGCTTCTTTCGATCGCACCCATTGATAGTAATCCGTAATAAACGAGAACAACTATAATTGAAACTGTCAAAAAAACGGATTGCAAAAGCTCTAACACATAACTTGTAAATAAAGACTTGCCGCTACGAACTCTCATTTTTCTCCTCCATATTAATCTACTCGATAGATAATATCCGGCCCCTGTATACGCCTTGCAAAAACAAATAAGCGGTCAGGTGGAATTCCTGATATTGTAAAAGGATAGCATGTGTACATGATCAGCAATTCTTCCTCAGGAGAAAAGTCAATCATATCTGCTGCATCACCTCGATAGAAAATATCGATGTCAAAGACTTCATAAATAAAATGACCGTAATTCGTTATGAATTCTATGGTGTCACCGACTTCAATGAATTCCAAAAAGAGGAAGTCAGTGACATTGTGACCAGCTAATAAGATGATACTGTTAAATCCTGGTATAAAACCACCAAGGTTAGTTCCTACGCCATGTCTTAATATTTCATAGCTATCACCCCAATAAACAGGGGCACGAAGGCCAATGTGGTCGCTTCTTAGTTCCCCATACTGAGTACCAAAGGTTGGGAACTCAATGTCAGAAATGTGAATTTCAGTCACGTTTGCTAGAGCTTCCAAATCTAAATTCGCATCAAAAATAGATCCTCTTTCAAGATCAAAGGTTGGAGCATCGTCTATCATTAGTAGGTTTATAGAAGCTCTGGCAATACTAAAAAATGGCGAAGCTGCAAAAGCGATAATTAGATATCCAATGATCATAAAACTTACTGATGCAAAGAGATGCTTGCTTAAACGCTTCAGTTTTTTTACCATATTCTCACCTCACAAATATCATTAGATTGTACTCTTAATATTAATAAAATGAGTGATTAGTCAACCACTCATTTTATAAGAATAGAAATGTTAAGAACAAATTATTTTTGTTTTTTAGAAAGAACAATAGCTCCACCTAAAGTAGCAACAAGTGCACCAGAAGTC
>Ga0131853_10011878_pt1 | contig 15930 bp, 14 predicted proteins | sample TergutLab28metaG_FD_92764 | JGI IMG/M metagenome (GOLD analysis project Ga0131853, IMG submission 92764) | Labiotermes labralis P1 segment gut microbial communities from Petit-Saut dam, French Guiana - Lab288 P1 (version 2) (version 2) | ecosystem: Host-associated > Arthropoda: Insects >...
CGGGTCGCGATGATGTCCGGGATCCGGTTCTCCTCCTCCGCGATCAGGTGGAGGAACATCGCCTTCATGCTCTCCCAGTCGGCCTCGGTGACGGCCTTGGTGCGCACCCGGTGCATGCGCTCCATGTTCTCCACGCGCATCCTGACCGCCTGCGGTGACATCAGCACGAGCTTCTCCGTGCGCTCCGGGTACTCCAGCGCGAAGCGGGCCGAGATCCACGAGCCGAGCGAGAGGCCCATCAGGGCGGTCCTCTCCACGCCGAAGTGCTCGTTGACGCCGCGGACGTGCTCGACCAGGCGGAAGCTGTCCCACTGCTGGTCCTTCGGCTTGTCGGTGAAGCCACAGCCGAGATAGTCGGGCGCCATCACGAAGTAGTCCTCGACGAGCGCGGGGATGGTCGGCGCCCAGGCCTCCCAGTGGCCACCCGTGCCGTGCAGCAGGGTGACGGCCGGTTTGGACGGGTCACCAGCGGTGACGACACGGGTGCGGACACCGTCCACGTCGATGTACTGCTGGCTGAAGGGCACTTCCTTCATCCACTGCCAGATGCTCTTGTAGCTGGTGTTGTCCGACATTTCCTCTTCCTCTTTCCAGGTCTTTCACGAAGGCGATGAAGTGGTGCGCCGAGCGGTCACGCGCTGACCGGCTGCGGTGCGATGACCGCCGCGAGCGACGCGACGGCGGCCTCGACCTCGCCGACGTCGTCGAAGGCGCCGTAGTAGTAGCGGTCCGGGCGGATGACGACCGCGCCCGCCGCCAGCTCGGTGAGCCAGGTGGCTGCCTCGCCGCTGGCCTCGACGAAGCGGATGCCCGCCTCCTGCGCCGTACGGCGGACCTCGGCCGAGATCTCGCCGAGCAGGTCGGCGGAGGCCACGACGCCGAAGCGATAGCCGATCACGTCGTCGATCAGCTGCCCGTCGGCGAGTCGCGGCTGCGGCGCCAGCGTGCCACCCGGGCCACCCTCGACCCACAGGCCCGCGCCCAGCCGCGGTGTCTGCCCGCGGCCCTCGCGACCGATGCTCGCGTTGATCGAGTCGAGCTTCTTCTTGTCCGGCGACTTGTAGACCTGACCGAGCGCGGTGGCCGCCTTGATGATGAAGCGGGCGTGCGCGTCCCGTTCGGACTCGTAGCTGTCCAGGAGCGAGTCGTCGGCACCGTGGAGCACCACCGCGCCCAGACGCCACGCGAGAGACGAGGCGTCGCGTACGCCGGCGCACAGGCCCTGTCCCAGGAACGGCGGCGTCTGGTGGGCGGCATCGCCCGCGACGATGAGCGCTCGCTCGCGCCAGCGCTGGGCGACCAGCGAACGGTGGGTGTAGACCGCGGCCCGCACCAGCGTGGCGTCCTCGGGCCTCACCCAGCGCGAGACGCGCCGCCAGATCGAGGCCTCGTCGAGCGCGTTGGACAGATCCTCGCCCGGCGCGGCCCGGAACTCGTAGCGGCGCTGGTCGCGCACCACGTTGATGTAGATGACGGGACGCTCGGGATCGGGATAGTGCGTGTTGACCCGGGGCAGCTGGATCTGGTCGTCGACCGCGAGGTCGACGACCAGCCACGGCTCGTTGAGGCCGAAGTCGTCCAGCTTCAGCCCGGCCGCTCTGCGCACGATCGAGGAGGCTCCGTCGCAGCCCACCACGTAGCGCGCGGTGAACCTGATCTGCTCGCCGGAGTCCGCGTCGGTCGCGGTGACGGATGCACCGCCGTCCGGCAGCTCACGGACCTCCTCGACGGTGTAGCCGTAGCGAAGCTCGAGGCTGGGATGCGCCGCCATGCCCCCACGGAAGACCTCCTCGAAGTCCGGCTGATGCATCTGGTAGCGGTCGGGCCAGCCCTGCGGCCCGTCGCCGGTCAGGCCGGGGCGCGAGGAGACGACGTTGCCGTCGAGGTCGAGGTACTCGGTGCCGGGGAAGACCTTCATCAGTGGCTCGAGTGTCTCGGCCAGGCCGACGGTCTGGGCGACGCGCATGATCTCGCCGTCGATGCCGACGCCGCGGGGCAGCTGCACGGCCTGTGGCGAGCGGTCGACGGCGACGGTGCGCACTCCCTGGAGTCCGAGCAGGTTGGCCAGGACGCCGCCGACCGGTCCCACGCCGACGACGGCGACGTCGTAGTCGAAGGTGCGTTCGCTCACGAGGCGACCGCCTCGGCGCCGGTGACCTCGGTGCCGTTGACCTCGGTGCCGGTGACCTCGGAGACGGCGATCCCCATCCCCGTGACCCACATCCGGACGACCTCGTAGGCGACCGTCCGCATCGGACGGCCCCCCGCGGCGTACGCCGCCAGCCATGTCCGGACCTCGTTGGCGCCGACGCCGGCCGGGTCGATCTCGGCCTGGGTCAGCCGGCTCGCCCACGCGGTGTCGGTCGAGGCGAGGTTGGCGAGGAACTGGGCGTCCCAGTCGGGACGGATCAGGTCCATCGCCGCCTCGCGGTGGGCGGCGCTGATCTTGGCCCCCTCCTCGTCCGAGATCGGCTCGTCGACGAGCGCCAGGGTCGGGGGGCTGTGGGAGAGACCGCCCGAGGCGAGGAACAGGATGCGCTGATCGGCGACCCGCTCGAAGAAGCGCCCGACCGCCTCACCGAGCTCCACGGAGCGGGACGGTGCGGTCAGCGGGAAGGTCGCGCAGTTGATGAAGACCGGCACCGTCGGTACGGCGTCCAGCGAGCCGAGCAGGACCCCGACCATCTGGCCGAAGCCGTGGTCGAGCGCGATGTGGCGCGTGACCGCCACATCCAGACCCTCCGCCACCAGGAACTCGGCGAGCTCCTTGGCGAGCGCCTTCGGGACGTCGTACGGACCAGTCGGGGAGAGCAGGTCGCCCAGGCCCTCCGCGCTGAGCACGACCGACATGGCCGGGACGATGTCGGCGTACGCCTTGCGGTGGTCGGAGCCGAAGACCACGACCAGGGTGGGGGCGAACTCCCTGACGATATCGATCGCCTGCTGCAGGCCCTTGCGGAACTCCAGGCCGTACTGCCCCTCGCTGTCGCGTGCATAGCCCGGCGCGTGCGACAGACAGAGCGTCAACGTGGCACCGCTCATCACTACTCCCAATCTCTCAGCGTTGAAAGGATCAAAGTCCGGCGGGGACCTAGGCGCCTAAGAGCGTGTTCCAGATGTTGGGGAGACCCGCTGAATCCGTCTGCGGCAGCGCCAGCAGGGCATCGGCAGCGCGCTCGGCGTACGAGGTGGACCAGCCTCCGCTCCCACACGCGCTGACGAACTTTGCCCGCGCCTCGGCCGCGGTGAGGGGCAGCCGGGAGTCGCCTCGCGTGACGTCGACGCGTACGTCGAACCCACGACCGTCCTTGAGCGTGATCGCGAGTCGCGAGAAGCGGGTCGGCTCGTCCGGATCGCCGGCGAAGCCGATCCTGTCCAGGAGCTCGTCGATCTGCGGATCCTTGACGGCCTCGTCGGTGAATGCCTCCAGCGGGAGGGACCCGCGCACCAGGGCGGCCGCGATCACGTACTCGACGCTGAACTTGGCCTGCAGCCCGGTCGTGGGCTTGCCCTTGGTCATGACCGCCACGTCGTGGTCGAAGATCAGCGCGTCGATCCGCTCGAGGTCGTCGAGGGCGAAGGCGGTACGCGCCTCCAGCGCGGCATCGGCGGCATGGTGCGTGCCGTAGCAGGCGGGGTGACGCTTGAGCAGCCACTCCGTCGGCCAGTCGTGCTCCCACATCTCGAGCCGCCCCGGCAGCGCCGAGAGCAGCTCCGAAGACGGCTCGCCGAAGAGGGCGAAGAAGCCTTGCGGGCTCTCGAGCTGGCCCGGGTTCGCGGTGAAGCCGCGCTCGGCGAGGTCGAACGCCATCAGGCCGTCGCGAGCGGCCAGGCCGGCGTGCAGCGGTTTGGTCATCGTGCCGAAGTTGGCGACGCTGCCACTCGACATCGAGGCGACCGCGCCGAGGGCATGGGCCGTGACCGCGGCGTCCGCGCCGGCCAGGCTGCCGAGTGCCGCCACGGTCGCGATCCGGCCCACGGTCGCGGTCGTGTGCCAGCCCCGGCGCAGGCTCGTGTTGACCGGCAACGCCTCGGCAACCGCGCGAAAGACGGCATTGCCTACGTTGAACGCGTGCACCAGGGCGGTCCCCGACGTCTCCATGCCGGCCGCCCGCGCCAGGAGTGCCGGGACGAGCACCGTGCTCGGGTGCAGCGGCAGGACCGGCGCGGCGTCGTCCCAGTCCAGGGCATGCCCGGCGGTGCCGTTGATGAGCGCGGCATCGGCCGCCGACGTACGCCGGTTCGCGCCCCAGACCGCGGCCGCGCCGACCGCCTGACTGTGGGCCGCCCAATCCGCCACCAGGCGCACGGTGTCGGTCTCCCGTCCCGCGATCGCCACCCCGACCGTGTCGAGCACGGCCGTCGCGACGGCCTCGGAGTTGGGCGCCGCGGACGCGTCCCGCCTCCTGGTGGCGAACTCGGCGATCGCCTGGGTGAGGGGCACGGGATGGTCCTGCGGCGGCCGTGCCTGCTGTCCGTCGGTGGTCATCGGTCATGCACCTCGGCTCGGAGTCGGGGACGGAGGACGACGAAGATCTGGACGAACCCGGTGATGGCCGCGAGCCACATGGTCGTCGCCATCACCCGGCCGCTGGTGCCGATGACGGCGGCCACGGACGGGATCACGGCGCCGGCCAGCTGCTGGGTGGCCCCGAGCAGGGCGACCGCGCTGCCGGCCTCGGCGGCGAACGGGACCATCGCCAGCGCCATGTTGTTGGGCACCGAGATCGTCATCGTCGAGAGCGTCACGAAGAGGGACGAGGCGACGAGGACGAGCGGAGCGTGGGCCAGGAAGGCGGTCACGAGCAGGCTCGTGCCGATGGTGTAGCCCACGATCGAGATGGTCAGCATCGTCAGTGGCCCGACCCGTACGGCGAGCCGGGAGTTGAGTGCCTGCGCGGTCACCAGGCCGGCGCCGTTGATGGCGAAGAGGTAGGAGTACGTCTGCGCGCCGACCCCGTAGTCGTCGTGCAGCGCGATCGCGCTCATGCTCAGGTAGCTCACCAGGATCGCCCCCTGGCAGACCGAGAGCACCAAGTGCTGGCCGAAGCCCGGGTGGCGCAGCACCCGGGCGAGCACCCTGATGTGACCGCCCCCGGTCCGGCGACGCTCCGGGGGCAGCGACTCCTCGACCATCGCGTAGGCCAGCGCGACGAGCACCACGGAGAACCCGGCCAGGACCCAGAAGAGACCTCGCCACGACATGAAGTGCAACAGCGCGCCACCGAGCAGGGGCGCCACGATCGGGGCGGTCATGGAGACCGTCGCGAGCTGGGAGTAGAGCCGTGCGGCCGCGTGTCCGGCCGCATAGTCGCGGACCGAGGCCCGCACGCAGACGACCGTGCCCGCGCCGGCAAGCCCCTGGAGCACCCGCATCGCGAGGAGCACGCCGATGTTCGGCGCGACCGCGCACAGGGCGCCGCTGAACGCGAAGAGCACCAGGCTGACCAGCATCGGACGGCGACGCCCGAACCGATCGCTCAGACCGCCGACGACGAGCTGGCCGACGGCGAAGGCGCCGAAGAAGACCGACACGGTGGCGGCGGCCGAGGCGTTGGACGTGTGCAGTGACACCGCGAGCTGGGGCACCGCAGGCAGCTGGAGGTCGGTGGCCAGCGGCGCCATGGCGCTGAGCAGTCCGAGCGTGAGGGTCAGACGGAGCGGGATCGATCTGGCCGGCGCGGTCGGGGTGTCGGTGGCGTTGGTCGCGGGCATGAGGAGTCGGCCTACTCAGGCGAAGTACGCCGTGACGACGCCGAGGCGGCCGTAGTCGGCGGTGATGGTGTCGCCGCGCTCGACGTAGTTCGACCGCGTGAACGCGCCCGCGAGGATCGGCTGTCCGGCCTCGAGGTGCTCGCCATGCGCCGCCAGGGCGTTGGCCAGCCACGCGATCCCGGCGGCCGGATGGTTCATCACCGCGGCGGAGACGCCCGAGTCGATGATCACGCCGTTGATGTAGAGCAGGGCGCCGACCCAGCGCAGGTCGACCGCGTCGGGACGCACCGGCGTACCGCCCAGGATCATGCCGGCGTTGGCGGCGTTGTCACCGATCGCGTCGGCGATCCGGCGCGAGCCGCCCGTCTCGGGGTCCTTCATCTGCAGCCGCGAGTCGACGATCTCGACCGCGGGGATGATCCACGCGGTCGCGTCCAGGACGTCGGTGAGCGTGACGCCCGGGCCCCGGAGCGGGCGCGCGAGCTCGAAGGCAAGCTCGACCTCGACGCGCGGTTTGATGAAGCGATCGAACGCGATCGTGTCGCCGCTGGCGAACATCATGTCGTCGAAGTAGATCCCGCGGTCGGGCTCGTCGACCTCCTGGGCACGCTGCATCGTGACCGACGTCAGCCCGATCTTCCGGGCCGTGACGCGGCGCCCCTGGGCGAGCTTGAGGTCGCGCCACGCCAGCTGGACGGCGTACGCCTGCGCGATCGTCATGCCCTCGTGCTGCCGCGAGAGCTGCCGCATCGGGTCCTTCGTGCGCGCGGCCTCGTCGAGCCCGGCGGCGAGCTCCGCGATCCGCCCGGGAGTCAGGTCGGGGGCCAGGTCGGGGGTCTGCTCCGACGACGTCATCGCACCTCCCCGGAGGCCAGGAAGCGCAGCGCCACCGGGTTGAAGGTCGCGGGGTCCTCGAAGGCCGGCCAGTGCGCGACGTGCGGCATCTCGAATCCCACGCTGTTCGGCATGAGCTCGAGGATCTGCCGGGCCGTCGAGGTGTACTCGCCGACGTCCTTCCCGGCCACGATCACCAGCACCTGTGCCGTGATCGCGTGCCAGTCGTCCTCGCTCAGCAGATTCTCCTCGCGGATGCCGGCCTCCTGCAGCGTGAGCATCCGGTCGACGGTCGCGAGGGTCTCCGGCTTGCGGTAGATCGCCTGGCGCAGCGCGATGATGTCGGGGATCTTGTCCTTCTCCTCGGCGATGAGGTGATCGAACATCGCCTTGATCGTCGTCCACTCCGGGTTCTCGACCGCGGCGGTGCGCTGCCGCTTGATCCGGGCCATATTGCTGGCGCTCGCGGTCAGGCCCGCCGGCGACATCAGGATCACCCGGTTCGTCCGCTCCGGGCTTGCGAACGCGATCCGTGCCACGACCCACGCGCCCAGGGAGGAGCCGATCAGGTCGGCTCGCTCCACCCCGAAGTGGTCGAGCACGGCCAGCGCGTGCTCGGCGTAGAGGAACGTCGTCCACGGGATGTCGGGCTTGTCGCTGAAGCCGTTGCCCACCATGTCGATCGCGATCACGAAGCGCTCCCGGTACAGCTCCGGGATGAGCGCGGAGAAGGTCTCCCAGTGGCCGCCGGTGCCGTGCAGCAGCAGTACGGCGGGGGCGCTCGGGTCACCGGCGGTGACCACCCGCGTGCGGTAGCCCAGCACCTCGATGAACTGCTGGGTGAAGGGCACCTCCTTCATGTGCAGCCAGATGCTGCGGTACGCATCGGCGTCGATCGTGATCGGGGTCATCGCTACGTCCTTCTGGTGGGGCTGTCTCGTGGGGCTGTCGATCAGCCGAGGTCGGCGTCGCGCCGCAGGTCAGCGAGCGTCGCGGCGAAGAGGTTGGTGTCGGTGCCGACGCCGACGAAGGCGAAGCCCTGGTCGGCGTACCGGCGGGCGGCCGCCAGGTCGCGGGTGAGCGTGCCCAGCGGCTTGCCGAGGCGCTCGGCGATCGCCACCACCTGCGCCACCGCGGCGACGACGTCCGGATGACCCGGCTGACCCGGATATCCCATCGAGGCGGCAAGGTCGGCCGTGCCGACGAAGGCGGCATCGACGCCGTCCACGGCCAGGATCTCGGCAGCGTGGCGCACGCCCTCGGCGGACTCGATCTGCACGATCAGGCTGAGCTCGTCGCGGGCCGTGGCCAGATAGTCGGGCCGCCGTCCCCAGTCTCCGCCGCGGGTCTGGCTCGAGACGCCGCGGACGCCGTACGGCGGGAACTGCATCGCCGCCGCCACCAGCTCGGCCTGCTCGACGGTGTCGACCAGCGGGATCAGGAGCGAGCGGGCACCGATGTCGAGGAGTCGCTTGATCGTCACGGGGTCGCCCTGGGCCGGCCGCACGATCACGTCGGTGGGATAGCCCCGCGCGATCTGGAGTGTCCGAAGGAAGGTCGCCGGCTCGGCCGGGGAGTGCTCACCGTCGTGCAGGATCCAGTCGAACCCGGAGCTGAGCGAGATCTCCAGGGCGGCGGGGTCGGCGAGGTTCACCCACAGCCCCACCTTCGGCGTACCGGCGCGCAAGGTCCGATGGAAGGCGACGGCGGTCATGGGAGAGGTCTACCGATCCCGGACGCGATCTGGGCAGCGGTCCGTGCCGAGTGTTGGGATGCGACCTGACGAGCCCGGCGAAGCCCGCTGTGAGACTGCCGGCATGACGATCGACGTACCGTGCGTGCAGCCGTTCCTCGGGGGCGACTGGGTCACCGGCGAGGGCCTTGCCAGCAGCGTTCCCGACAAGTTCACGGGGGAGCCCGCGACCAGCGTCCAGTCCCCGAGCCGCGAGCAGGTCACCCGGGCCCTGGCGGCGGCCGAGGGTGCCTTCGCCGCCGAGCGCCTGCCCCAGAGCCGCCGCGCCGCGATCCTCGACCGCGCCGCCGAGCTGGTGGAGGAGCGCGCGGAGGAGCTGCGGATCGCCGTCGCGGCCGACACCGGCTACGTGGCCGCCGACGTGACCGCCGAGGTGACCCGTACGGCGGCCACGCTGCGGATGTGCGCCGAGGAGGCCGCCCGCCTCGCCGGCGAGGTCATCCCGCTCGCCGGGGTCAGCGGCCAGGAGCACCGGTTCGGGTTCACGCGTCTGGACCCGCTCGGCGTGGTCTGTGCGATCACGCCCTTCAACTCCCCGATGAACACGCTGATGCACAAGGTCGGACCTGCCATCGCCGCCGGCAACGCCGTCGTGGTCAAGCCCGCCGACCAGACCCCACGCAGCGCCGATGCGATCCTCCGGGTCCTGCTCGACGCCGGTCTGCCGCCGGGCCTGATCACGATCCTGCCCGGCGCGGGCGAGGCCGTCGGCCAGTGGCTGCTCGAGGACCCGCGCCCCGCCTACTACGCCTTCACCGGCAGCACCCGCGTCGGGCAGCACATCCACGCCAGCGTCGGGATGCGCCGTACTCAGCTGGAGATGGGCAGCCTGGCGAGCACCATCGTCTGTGCCGACGCCGACCTCGGGCGCGCCGCCAAGGCCGCCGTCGCCGCCGGCGTCCTGCGCAAGGCGGGGCAGGTCTGCACCTCCGTGCAGCGTCTCTACGTGCACGCCGACGTCATCGACGAGGTCGCCGGGGTGATGGCCCAGACTCTCGCACCGCTGCGCTCTGGTGACCCGCGCGACCCGGCCACCGCGGTCGGCCCACTCATCTCACCGCAGGACGCGACCCGGGTGAAGTCCTGGATCGACGCGGCCGTGGACGGCGGCGCCGAGGTGGTCGCCGGTGGCGGTCGGGTCGGCAACGTCGTCGAGCCGACCGTGCTCGCGCAGGTCCCCTCCGAGGCCACGATCATGCAGAGCGAGCTCTTCGGGCCAGTGGTGCTGCTTCGTCCGTTCACCTGTCTCGACGAGGCGATCGCCGAGGCGAACGCCACGCCGTACGGGCTGGCGTCGGGGATCTTCACCCGCGACATCGGCACCGCGCTCGATGCCGCCGACCGGCTGCAGACCGGCTCGGTCCACATCAACGAGACCTCCTCGAGCCGCGTCGACGTGATGCCGTTCGCCGGCATGAAGGGGAGCGGGTACGGCGGACCCGAGGGCCCGCGCTACGCCGTACGCGATATGAGCCAGGAGCGGACGATCACGATCTCGCGCCCGTGATCGCGGCCGCTCCGCGACCGGCGATCCGGCCGAAGACCGAGCCGTTGGTCAGGCCCGAGCCGCCGGGGTAGTTGAAGTAGAAGAGGCCGCCGACCATCTCGCCGCAGGCGAAGAGGCCGGGGATCACAGCGCCGTCGTCGTCGAGGACCTCGGACTGCGGGGTGATCCGGAGACCGCCGAACGTGAAGGTGATGCCGCACGTGACCTGGTAGGCCTCGAACGGGCCCTGGTCGAGCGTGTTGGCCCAGTTCGTCTTGTCCACCGCCAGGCCCTGGGTGCGCCGCCCGTCCTTGACGTTCGGGTTGAACGGCACGCTCTGGTCGATCGCCGTGTTGTACGCCTCGATCTCCTTGAGGAACCCCTCGGCGTCCACGCCGTCCATCTTCCTGGCCAGCTCCTCGAGGGTGGTGGCCGTGACCTTGGTGACCTGCTTGATCCGGTACTCGTCGCGCAGCTGCTTGGTGACCTTCTGGTCGAAGACCTGCCAGGCGAACTGTCCCGGCTGGTCGAGGATCACCCGGCCGTACTTGGCGTAGGTGTAGTTGCGGAAGTCGGCGCCCTCGTCGACGAAGCGCTTGCCCTCGGCGTTGACCATCACGCCCCACGGGTAGGAGTGCTTCTGGAAGCTGTCGCCGACGGCCAGGTCGCCGAACTCCGGGGCGTTGAACTCCCAGCCGACCGCGTGCGCACCGGACCAGTTGCCGGCCGGGCTCGCGCCGACCTCGAGCGCCATCTTGATGCCCTCGCCGGTGTTGAAGCGGGTGCCGCGGACCTTCGCGACGTCCCAGCCGGGCCCCAGGTAGCGCGTGCGCCACTCGGCGTTGGCCTGGAAGCCCCCCGCCGCGAGGACGACGGCCCCGGCCTCGACCACGCTGACCCTGCTGTCCTGGCGGACCTCCACGCCGCTGATCGCTCCCGTCTCGTCGGTGACGAGGCGCCTGGCGCGGGCGCCGTACTCGATCGTCACGTCGGCCTTCTGGCATGCCGTGGTCAGCGAGTCGACCAGGCCCGGGCCGCCGCCCACGGCCTCGAGCGTCAGGCCGCCCCAGAACGTCCAGGTGCCGTCGACCTGGAAGGCCTGCTTGCCGTAGAGCGGCAGGAACTTCACGCCCTTGCCGTGCATCCAACGCAGCGTCTCGTAGGAGTTGCTGACCAGTACGTCGGCGAGCTCGGGGTCGCAGCGGTTCTCGGTCACGCGGGCGATGTCGTCGAAGAACTGCGCCTGCGTGTAGGTACCGAAGTCGGTGTGCGCGATCTGGTCCTCGGTCAGACCGTCGACCAGCGAGAGGACCTGCTCGCCGCCGTCGTAGGCGAATCGCATGTTGCCGGCGGTGAAGGCGGAGTTGCCGCCGCGCTCGGCGTACGGCGCCCGCTCGAGGACCAGCACGTCCGCTCCGGACTCACGGGCGGACAGCGCCGCACAGAGGGCAGCGTTGCCACCGCCGACCACCACGACGTCGACTCGAGTCTTCACTTCATCCTCCGCAGGTCCTGGGTACGAGTGCTGTGATCCTTGGCGAGGGACGACATCTGTCCCAAGCAACACGTGCCGGATGCTGGAAGGTGCGGCGCTGCGACGACGCGGCGATGTGGCCTTCCGGTGGGTGGGAGCGCAGGCCCGGGCCCGTGCCAGGCGGTCGCTACGGTCGCGTCGTGACGATGGCACAGCACTGGATCGCGCCCGGCTTCGTCGGCATCGACGGCCTCGAGCTGGTCGACGTCGACGTACCCGCTCCTGGGCACGGCGAGGTCACGATCGAGGTCCGCGCGGCCGGCGTCGGCCCCGCCGACTGGAAGTACGTCTCCCCGGAGTTCGCCCACGCGTCGCCGAAGACGTCGTTCCCCGCGACGATCGGCACCGAGGTCTCGGGGGTGATCACCGCAATCGGTCCGGCCACGCAGCTCGCCACCGGGGGAGGTGCGGTGGGGGAGGAGGTGCTGGCCTTCCGGGTGCCCGACGGCTTCGCGACCAGCGTCACGGTGCCCGCCAAGGACGTCTTCGCCAAGCCGGCGACCCTCTCCTTCGAGCAGGCCGCCGGGCTGTTGGCCGTCGGGGTCACCGCCGTCGACATGATCCGGACCAGCGGCGTCCAAGCGGGCGACGCGGTGCTGGTCCACGGCGCCTCGGGCTCGGTCGGCGTCCTGTTGCTGCAGCTGCTCCGCGATGACGGCGTGACGACGATCGGCACCGCGTCCGCGCGCAACCGCATCCTGGTGGAGAGCTTCGGCGCGACCTGGGTCCCGTACGGCGACGGTCTCGCCGACCGCGTTCGCGCGGTCGGGGCCGTCCAGGCGGCGTACGACTGCGTCGGCACCGACGAGGCCATCGACGTCTCCGTCGAGTTGCTGCGCGAGTCCGGCGCCGACACCGACCGCTTCGTCACCATCGCCAACTCCAGGCGGGCGCGCGCCGAGGGACTGACCTTCATCGCCGGGAGCCTCCCCGACCACGCGGCCTTCCGCGACTCCGTTCGCGCGGACGTCATCGCCAAGGCCGCGGCCGGGGACGTGGTGCTGCCGCTGGGCCCGTCGTTCCCGCTGACCGAAGCGAAGGAGGCCCTGCGCCTGCTCAAGGGAGGTCATCCGGGCGGCAAGGTGACCTTGCACCCGACTACTGTCCTGCCATGACCCGTGACGTCATCGACACCCGCTACACGTCGGTCCGCCACGCCTATGACACCGTCGCCGAGGACTACGCGGCACTGCTCCCCGACACCCGCCCCGAGGCCGCGATCGACCTGGCCATGGTCGACGCCTTCATCGCCGCCGTCGGCGCCGGTGCACGTGTCCTCGACGCAGGATGCGGAGCCGGTCGGATGAGCCGCTATCTCGCCGACCGGAAGGTCGCCGTCGAAGGCGTCGACCTCTCACCGGGCATGGTCGCGATGGCCCGCCGGGATCACCCGGACCTCGCCTTCGGCGTCGGATCCATCAGCGACCTGCCCTACGAGGACGACACCTTCGACGGCGTCATGCTCTGGTACTCCACCATCCACACCGCCCGCGACGGGCAGCCCCGGCTGTACGACGAAGCCAGCCGGGTGCTGAGGCCGGGAGGCCATCTGCTCGTCGCGTTCCAGGCCGGCGAGGGCGTGCACGACACCTCGGCCACCTACCGTCGCCACGGCCACGAGGTCGACCTTCTCCGCCATCGGTTCGCTGCCGACGAGGCAGCCGCCTGGATGGCGGCCAGCGGCCTGCGAGAGACCTGTCGACTGGTACGCCGCCCCGAGGGCAACGAACGCGATGACCAGGCTGTCCTGATCGCTCAGCAGCCGGCCTGATAGCTCAGCAGCCGGCCGCGCGCGCGGCGGCCAGCCCGTTGGACCAGGAAGAGAACTGCGTGTAGTAGTTCGACGGCGCCGACGTGACCTCGCTGCACAGGTGGGACCAGGTCTGAGGCCCGACGATCCCATCGACGCTCATCGCATAGCCCAGGTTCCGCTCTGCCTGCTGGAACTTGGTGACGACGTACTGGGTGTTCGCACCGAACGCCCCGTCGACGGTCAGCTGCTTCCCGGCCGGGCTCTCGATGTAGTACAGGTTTCCCCAGTTCGCGCTCAGCGTGTTCAGCATCCGCTGGATGTAGGTGATGCAGGTGCTGACCCCGCCGTAGCTGTAGTTGTAGGAGCGGCAGGTGGTCGCCGCGGATGCGGGACCTGCGGCGGCGGTCGCGACGAGGGCGGTGCTCACGACCGCGGCGGCTGAGATTCCCGTGGCCAGGCGGCGACGGGTCGAGGTGGCTCGGGTGCCGAGAGAGGGCTTGTTCATGGGCGCGAGTCTTTCGCCGAGCCAAGGGCCTTGTGATCCCACGAAAGCGCAGAGTCGCAGCCCGTCGCAGCGAGTCGAGTTCACGCGTCCCGGTTCACACGCCCCGGTTCACACGCCCCGGCGGGCGGCCTCGAACGACTCGATCCGCGGCCACAGTTCGTCGAGGAAGTGCGCGAACCCCTCCCGCTCGTGGTCGATGTCGAATTCGCGGGTCACGTCGTACGCCGCTGTCCTCAACCGCTCGATCTCCGAGACCGGCATCGTTGCGAGCCGATTCAGCGCCGCCGCATAGGAGGCGGGGGAGCGGAAGTCGACGAGCAGGCAGTTCTCCTCGGGCCGGCAGTAGGACATGTTGCCCCCGACGTCGGGCGTGAGGACGAGCGCGCCGGCCGCCATGGCCTCGAGGCCCGGAAGGTACATCCCCTCGGAGGCGAGAGGCGTGCTGAGGAAGACGTCGGCCCACTGGTAGAGCTCCCGCAGTTCGACCCAGGTAACGGGCTCGCGGATCGCACGGAAGGTGAATCGCTCGTCGTCGGCGAGCACGTGTTCGACCATGTCGCCGACGGACGACTTCCAGGTCGTGTAGGCCACCCGGATCGGTCGCTGGCCATCGCCGAGGCCGCCCTCGCGGTGCAGCCGGAAGTGGGCGGTGTCATGGCCCAGGTTGATCACCCGGTGCAGTCCACGAGGGTCGAGCCATGGCTCGATCGTGTCGGCGACGACCTTGTTGATCGAGATCCGCGCGGCCGCGCGGGTCAGCACCCGGGTCGCCTGCCCACCGGACCAGCCGGTGTTGACGTGCCGCACGCCCTGGATGATGTGGATGATCCGCTCCGGCGACCAGTCAGCGCGTAGTCGCTGGTAGGCCACGCGATACTCCCGCGGCAGCGAGATGAAGATCAGGTCCGGGTCGCGGATGCCGAGCCGCTCGCCATCGTGGAACCGCACGTCCGGGTCGCTCAACAGTCCGCGGAACTGGTCGTTGCGGAACACCCTCAGTTCGGGGTCGAACGGTTCGCGGCACCACACCTGGACGCCGTACCCGAGCGCGCGGGCATGGGTGACGTAGTCGAAGACCTTGACGATCCCGCCGTACGGCTCGTAGGTCGGAATCAGGAAGTGGATCCGGCGCTCAGGCACCGGCCCACTCCTCGAGGAAGGCGGACAAGGGCGCGACGGCGGTCGCAGGATCGATGACCTCGGCACCGAGACGGCGGGCGCCGTCGCGCTTGGCGGCCAGCAGCGACGGGTCGAGCGCCTCCTCGAACGCTCGCCGTAGGCCGGCGCGGTCATCCTCCTCCACGAGCCACCCCGCGTCGTACTTCTCGATCAGCGGGCTGACCTCGGTGAAAGGCACGTGCACTGTCGGTACGCCGCAGGACAGCGCTGTGACGGTGCGGGTCACCATGGCCAGCTCACGCTCGGGGTTGCGCTCGAAGACGTCGACATTGAGGTGGCACCTGGACATCAGGGAGCGGAAGTCCTCGAAGCGCATGGGCTCGTGTCGCAGCGCGACCCCGTCGCTCAGGGCGTCCCGAAGATCCTTGGGTAGCCGGACATCGACGGACTGGCCCCAGTGGGTTCCGAGCAGCACATGGAGGACCATCGAGCCGTCGTGGAGGAACGGACGCAGAGCCGAGAACCACGGGCCGATGCGCGACCAGGGTTGGAGGTAGCCCGACACGATGGCGTGGGTGCGACCGTCGGAGACCGGCCGTGGCTCGACCAGCGGCAGGGCCATGTTGACCACTGCCAACGGCAGGTCGGATCGGCCGGCGCGCTCGAGCCAGCCGCGGACGTAGGGCATCTTCTTGGCGCCGTTGACGATCACTGCGTCGCTGCGCTGCAGGCCGGCGATCTTGGCTGCGGAGAGGCGCTCGATGCGCTCCTGGAGCGTTCCCAGATCGGGCTGCTCGGCCAACTCCAGCACCTTCGGGGCGAAGAAGTCATAGACCAGTCGGCACGACCCGAGGTCGCCGAGGGCAGCGATGGCGTTGGAGTTCGTGACGACCAGCGCGCCCACCTGGTGGACACGCACCCACTCGCTGACACCAACGGGCGGGAGCAGGACGGCACCTCGCGGGGTCGCCGGCGGTGCCGCGCGCGGGCGGCCCCGCCACGCGCGCTCGGCGATCCGCTGGTCGACGAGGATGGTGACTTCGTGGCCGGAGGCGCGCAGCCCTGCGGCCAGTCCCCACACACGCATTCCCGGAGCCGCGACGGGTACGCCCATGCCGGGGATCACGTCGTTGGACAGTAACGCGACCCTCACCCGTGAACGGCCCCCACCTTGAGCGAGGTGTAACGGAGCACGACACCGCGGGTGTACCGGTCGCCCGGGCGCCGCACG
>Ga0131853_10011879_pt1 | contig 15929 bp, 8 predicted proteins | sample TergutLab28metaG_FD_92764 | JGI IMG/M metagenome (GOLD analysis project Ga0131853, IMG submission 92764) | Labiotermes labralis P1 segment gut microbial communities from Petit-Saut dam, French Guiana - Lab288 P1 (version 2) (version 2) | ecosystem: Host-associated > Arthropoda: Insects >...
GTTGACTCCAAAGACCTCCCAAAGAGACCCAGGGTGATTGTTCGCATTCCTGGCACTTCTGAGGTTACCACTGTCATGACATGTTTCAGGATTCAGAATCCTGAGTTAAACATGACAGACTGGTCAGTTATCAGTCGTAAGGTCACCGAGATGGAGCAGACACTGGCCTTCTCTATTGACCCCAACTCTTTAAGCCCTGACTCGATCAAATTTCAAGGCCTGCTGGGGAGTGGGGAGAATTATCTTTTGGACCCTGAAGGATGAAAAGAGAAAGCCAGAGGATGAAAGTACTGCAAGCTAATCTCCATCACAGCAGGGTGGCCTCAGCTGCCCTTAGTGTTGCCATGAGAAACTGCGATGTTGCCCTCATACAGGAACCTTGAACTTATAAGGGGGAAATTAAAGGACTAAAAGAGTTAGGTGGAGAACTAATTTACAGTAGATCCATTCCATACCCTAGGACCTGTATTTTAGTCAAGAAAGGCTTTCAGATACTGCCGTTGATACATCATTGTTCTAGGGACCTCACGGCAGTAAAAATTAAAAGTCGGGTGGTGGGGGGCCAAGGGAGATTATTCTAGGATTGGTCTACCTTCCATATGATGATGTGGAACCTCCATCTCCCGGGGAGCTGGAAAGGCTGGTGACAGGTTGCAGGGCTGATGCAACTCACCTGATCGTCGGCTGTGATGCAAACTCACATCACACCTCCTGGGGAAGTACAAACATTAACAACAGAGGTGAGTCCCTGTTTAATTATATTATGGCTAATGGATTGGACATAATGAATAGAGGTAACAAACCTACCTTTGTCACATCTAACAGGCAGGAAGTGATTGACATTACGATTGCCACTGTTTATGTTGGCAATTGTATAAAAGATTGGCACGTAACTGAGGAAGTAAGTTGCTCAGACCATAGATACATCCGCTTCACTGTTAAGGGCATTGACCGATCAGTTGAAGCTTATCGCAATCCACGTAGGACCAACTGGGTGTCTTTTAGAACCGACCTGTTGGGATGTTTGAGCGATATGACAGACAAAATATGTAACTTTGCAGACCTTGAGAATGCTGCTAAGCAGTTTCAGGATGCTATTGTTCTTGCCTATAATGAAAATTGTCCTCTCACAGTGAGGAAGAACAACAGGAATACATCTTGGTGGAACCACGACCTCGCGGACAGAAGGAAGAAAGTTCACAGATTATTCAATTTAGCAAAGATGTCAGGGAACTGAACAGACTATAACAAAGCACTCAGACAGGCCAAGAGACAGCCATGGAGGAGACAATGTGTGGAGATTGAGAAGGCTCCAGAATGTGCCAGACTCCATAAGATTCTTTCAAAGGACGGGCCAAGTGTCTTAAGCTCTATCCAGCTTGAAAATGGAGAATATACCACATCACAGAAGGGGATCCTGGAAGAGTTATTTAGGGTCCACTTTCTTGGTTCAGAAATAATCATGGAACCTTCTGGATGGGATGGCCTTGAACTTGAGTTTCCGGAATGGAAAGGATCAAGGGAAGACTGGGCATCTTCCAAAAGGGTCATTATGAAAATATGAAATGGGCTGTTTTCTCATTTCAACCTTATAAATCCCCACGCATTGATGGAATAATGCCCATCATGCTACAGCAGGACTTTGAACTGCTTGCGGGAAAACTTTTGCTTTTACTAAAAGCCAGTTTGGCCTTAGGTATATTTCCATGAGTTGGAGTCACATCAGGGTGGTATTTATACCTAAGCCTGGGAAACCACTGTCCCAGGCGAAGTCCCTGAGGCCCATCAGTCTCATGCCACTTATACTCAAGACACTTGAGAAACTACTTGATAGACATATCAAAGATGGTGTTCTGGTCGAAAGACCACTTCATCAGAACCAGTTTGCCTATAGGGCAGGTATGTCTACTGAAACGGCTCTTTTCCAGGCTGTTCATAGACTGGAAAAGTCCTTGAATCATAAAGAGATTGCGCTGGGCGCCTTCCTGGACATTGAGGGGGCGTTTGACAACACCTCTTTCAGTGCAATTACAGCTGCCAGGGAGCGCAGACTTGAGGAAACCTGCTGCAGGTGGGTCAGGTCCATGCTTGAAAGAAGACTGGTACATACCTCCATTATGGGCAGCAGTTTGACTGCCAAAGTTGTAGGTGGATGTCCGCAGGGAGGAGTTTTGTCACCCCTCTTGTGGAATCTAGATGTTGATAGGCTTTTGACGATTACAAATGACCTAGGCTTCAGTACATTTGGCTATGTTGACGACACTGTTATCATAGTCCAAGGTAAATTTGCCCAGTCAGGGAGATTATGCAAGAGGCCCTGAGCGTGGTAGTCAAATGGGCTGTAAAAGAGGGTCTGAATATTAGCCCCCATAAAACAGCCATTGTACCATTTACCAACAGAAGGAACACAGAGGGCTTAGGACCTCTTACACTCTATGGTAAGGAACTCACAATGCTGAATAGGGTTAAGTATTTGGGAGTGACCCTGGACTCCAAACTCAACTGGAACCAGCATTTGCAGAAAATAAAGCGCAAACCACCTATGCGGTAGTTAGACGCACGTGGGAAAAAATGGGGTCTTAGACCCAATATGGTGCACTGGCTCTATACTAGGGTAATCAGACCATCCATACTTCATGGCGCCTTGGTGTGGTGGCCCAAGGCCATGCAAAAATTACTAAAACCCAATTACGCAGGATTCAAAGAATGGCCTGTCTAGCCATTACGGAGGCTATGAAATCAACCCCTACTGCAGCAATGGAGATACTCTTGAATCTGACTCCGCTGGATCTGGTGATTCAGACGGAGGCAAGGATGGCACTCTATAGACTGCATATATTTAAGCAACCAGCCGATCCTAAAGCAGAGGCAGGGTTGCTATCTATCTGGAAAAATGTGAGTGACCCTCTTTTGGAAATGCGGACGGACCACACTACTCCAGTTTATTATTATTCCAAGGTCTTCAGTGTCATTATAGACTGGGATCATTGGAAAAATAAAGACCCAGTGTTCCCCAAGGATGCTCTGATCTGTGACGGTTCTAGGGCTAACTCAGGGACAGGGTCTGGCATTTTTGGCTTGAGACCAAACAGACGTTTCAGTTTCCCATTGGGTAAATTTGCCAAAGTTTTTCAAACTGAAATATATGCCATTCTACAATGTGCATGTGAAAATATAAGAAGGGCCTATAAAAAGAAGCAGATTCTTATTTTTTTTGACAGCCAGGCTGCACTTAAGGCAAGGAGGAGGAGGAGGAGAAGCAGAAGAAGAAGAAGAAAAAGAAAAAAAAAAGTGCTCGAAAATCATAAATCAAGGAACCTTGAATCATACTAGTGCAGTTGTATTAATGGAAGACAAAGACAAGCCACATATGGTCAAATGCAAGAAATTACGAATGATTGGAATTACAGTGCCAACTACATATACTGTTTCTTGTTCTGGGCTTAAAAAACGTAAATGTTTCATGCCTTTTTGCACAGCACACCAACTACAGCATATTCTGCTCTGTTTTGTCACCACAGAAAAACACATTTACAATCCTTTCCAATAAGTTTATCTTTAAAAGCAGCTTATGTCATACCTCATGCACTGTCAGGTGGGTAACTAAATCAGAAAAGGTGAAGGACTCACTAGTATCTGGTACTTTAGAAAATCAAAACAGTTCCATATGCAAATTACTTTGGAAAACACATACACAGTAACATATTTAAATGGGAGTGACATAACTGGTAAATAAATATACAATCAGAGTTACTACTAATGAGTACATTACGAGAAAAATATATTTAGGGAACATAAAGGAATGAAAAGTGCAATAAGTTGCCTTGTACAGAAATTTACACAATTTTACATTTATCAATAAATCCTTTAGGTTACTAAAAATAATGCTCTTGCAGCAATGTTCATTACACATGTTACATACTACATGCATTGCTCCAAATACACAGTCTGAATAAATAGAAATAAAAACGGTAACTACAATACAGTACTTTTTTTAACAGATAAACACAACAACACAATCCCATAAAATTTATATACTTTTTTGCCTGGGAGGGAAAACATTGCACAACAGAGGGCATTTAAACTGAACCATGCTTTGGCCGCAGTGAAAATGTGGGATTTACAAGGCCATGTATGGAAGGTTAATAGACACATAAGTATACTACTTGGCATAGAAAAGAAACTAAAAATATCTTAAATTTTAAGGGATCTCAAACACAAATGGCATATATACTCTTTTGCCATATCAAACTGCACATCTTTAACTGCAGCCAGGGCCACATTTAAAGACAGAATTTACAAGCTGGACCGTAACTGTGAAAACTAAAAAAATTACACGTTACTAACCAAACAAATAGTTTGATTAATCAACAAGCAAAAGGTGAAGTTTTCCCATCCACACCATGAAGACACATGGAAGGAGCAGAGGTATAGCTCTATTCATCCTTAACCTCAGCACAAAATGGAGTTAAAGGTCAAATATCTGTTTCAATAAATGGCTGATTTGGAAATTTATTAAATAAAATTTAATCACACTTCAATCATTTTTCAAAATACAGGTATGACAATGGCTGCTGAAATTCCAAAGACACAAGCACCTGAACAAAGCATTTCTTTGGCGACATGTTATTCTTCATGGCACAGATTACTTTCAAATAAGACGAACATTTTTCTCAAAAGATCCAAATGGGGGGAACATTTTCTGAATTCTTTGTGAAATGCTGCTGGTTATGCTCCCAGGATAAACGTTTTCTTCAGCTCTGTCACTGTACTTATCTGAATGGTGGAATTCACACAAGTGCTACTCAGTCTAGTGCCATGGTTAAGAATGACTGGAGCTAAACTTCCACTCTCCCATGTCTCCATGGCATGCAAAGGGACTCCTGTACCTTTACCAGTACTTCAAAGCATTTATTATTTAATACAATTTATTCTTCCTTTTAGTCCATTCAGTATATAAAGAATGTGACAGCACACCTGCAATTAAACCCACTAAGTTCTTAGAATATATTACAGCTTCACTTTATAGTACTACTAAAATTAACCACTTAAGGTTTAATGGTAAATGGTGTCACGTTTGGAGCCAAAGGTGCAATTTTTTATTGCCAAAATAAAAAATTTACGGAGAAAATTTCTGAAGCAACTGGATTTAAAACTGCACATCTTGAGATTAAAATGGCCTCAAAAGCACAAACAGGTCACAATCAGAAAGCAAAAATAATTCTTGTCCGAACAGTAAACACTATGAAAGCATGAAATTAATGTTTCTGTTTAACCCCTCAAGTGGCAGGATCATCATACTCACACTTAGTGGTTCTGCAACAACCTCTGATTATCCTGCTGCGTCAGGGGTTATGCACAATTACTGATTTGTACTTCATACCCTGTCAGTTGCAATTCAGTTTGGCATTTCAATGGATACTCTTAGTTACATTCTTGAAACGCAGCAAATCTTTCAAAGCAAGCCACAGTATTCCTAGATCATAAAGTGGCAGAAATATAACAATGTTCTTAATGTAACTCTAGCTTACAACAGTAAGTAAAATGCAAACAACACTGCAGGACTGAACACACCTACACTAGTATGAGGCAAACTGTTCCATGTTGCCATGCCAAACACCATACAGTTGCATTTACAGGACATCACAGGAACTACAATATAAAAACAACTCCACTTTGTCAAACAGTACTTAGGCACACAATATGTCAAGCATAGGATCATGCAAATTTCTAGATTAAGCAGCCAAAGTCAAGAGTATAAAGGTCACTGAAAGCCACAAAAGAATTTCTCAATACTGGCACAAAAATAATCATCACTCTATTTCATTTACATCTGCCAATCCATGGTTATATACTTCTCTTTAATAACTATTTTGTTTAATGATTATCTTGAAGTTTTGGAAATGACAGAATCATTATATCACAGTCACACCCAAGATGCCTGAAATATATTTCACATTTCAAGAGTAGGCAGTATCCCACCTACAGATCAATCAACATTACTGTCAAGCATTCGTACGTAGGTAGATTATTGATGCAGGATAGTCTGCACCTTCCATTATTCCCACCAAACTTCTTACCATGTAATGGGCATATGAATGTCTACCAACCACTCACACGAATACATACATACAATTGGAAATGATCCCCCAATCAAATATTTTGTTCAGATGTTCACAAATGAAGATAAGCAATGTGATGCAAAAAAATGAGTTGGGATTTTCAAAATTTCAAAATCAGATATAAACTAAAAACAATTACTCTGAACCCACTAAGTGCCATGAAAAAACTTCTAGCCACCTTCACAATGTGGCCGCTGGAATGTGTTAATTATTACATACAAAAATTTTTGTTAAAAGAGCAGATCAGCAACAAGATAACAAAACACAGTCAAAACTTGCTTATGATCATGTATATCAGAATTACAGATATAACACTAAACAGCATCATACCAGTGTTATCAACACTAACATAGAGCAGATACATTGTACAATTATCTTTCTCCAGAATCTGTTTAATCAAAACCTGATTAAAAGTGCTTCAAATCACAATCTTAGATCTTTTTAAATCTATACTTTATGTCATGAATCTATATGCTAATCAATAAACAATTTTAAGAAATATGATAAAAAATGTACTTAAACTTCATGTAAGTTTCAGTGATTTTACATAGCCCAAATAAATTTGCACAAAATTTTAATGTAGACTTCCCATACTACTTTCCTGCAAAATCCTTCAAGTGAATTGGAAGATGAAACATGGCAACAGCTGGACACAATCTACACATTTTCAGTAACTGCACCAAATGCAAGGAGGATAAAATTTCAGATTTGAAGCTACACAGAGATCATAAAAGTCTGAAAGCTGCTGAAAAAATTATATCAGCATTAGTGAGCTGATTCAGCTCATCTCTTTCAGCGTGCAGTGCTTTTACTGAATGCTCAACACAACCTAATCTATGCAGTGAAAACTATATAACCCAAGAATCACTCAAAAAATCTTAATGAATGGTAGTCTTGCCTTCATGCAAAAAAGCTTATACAGCCTAAGTTAAGTGCAGATTGCAAAGGCAAATGTAACAAATTTAATTCACATTTGGAACATGATCATCTAAAGCAACAACTGTATTTGAATTTAAAACTCCACAATGGAAAACTCTTCTTGTGCCAATTCCCAAACACTAATTTTAACCTACACTCTGTTCATGGGCCATGAAGAGTACCTACTTTTCTCTGCATTTGCTTCTAGGCCAACTTTTTCACTTGTATTCAACAAAGTTTTTAATTGAAATATTGACCACCAATGACTGAAGAAATGTAAACTGGATAAAGTAACATATTGGAACACACTCATCATAGTCAGGTCACCACCCATGGCAACACACCTGAGATAAAGAATGAGTATTAATGATTTGTGATCAAACATTTTACAATATACACAAGTTATTTTGTATTCTATTATTATATTATATATAATAATAGAATACAAAATATATATAATATAATAATGTTTTCTACAGATGCTGTTACTAACCGAAGAAGTATCACAAAGAAAGATATTCTACATTACATTTATGCTATTCCCATACCTGATATTGCACCAAAGCAAACAACATAATCTTAACAAACTGTGCTCTTATTCTAATTCCTACTGCAATAATTACATATTTCTGGTTTGCACATAACTTACATTACATCAACACAATGGACTACAATTGCAAAACTGTGTTGTGTATTGTAAGGACAGCAGTGACTGTAGATTCCTTATGAGCCCTTGAATGTGCTAGAGCGACTAAATACAATGGAATGTTGAACATCATCCTCTGTCCGTGTATTATGCCAGTAAGCACAGCATGAGCAAATGCTAAATTAAATACTACAATCACTGTTTCAGTATCAAAATTAAGACTGGTACTCCACTAAACTGTGAACAGTTGAAAAACCAAAAAACCTAGAACTGTTTTCTTGGAATGAAAAACTTCTAGCATCCCAACTATTGGCTTACGGGTTCCCAATGCCAAATCCTGCTCTTGTAAGCCATTAACTGGCCATGTGAAACAGCAGGGTGTGCCTTTTCATTAATAGGTGACAGTGTTGTCCAAGCATCTATGAAGACACAAACTGTGAAATAAAACTAGAGCAGCTGCAGCTCCCACATATGACTAGAGTTGTGCTTTTTCCTACATGCTTGCTAGCGACCAAGAATGAAGTCACTCTGATCATTGACTAGGAAGTGATATACGAAGTTAGCTTTCTTCCTGTCAAGTGCCTGTTGATTCACACGAGCTCGGGAAGATGGATCACCACGACTCCGAGGAGGATCTCGTAGGAAGATGGTTCCAAAAAGAGTGGCTACCAATGCAAACACAAAAAAACACTGAAACACTAGTGAAGAGAATGGTGAAAACTTAAGAACATATCGAAGAATGGATGTAAAACTTCATCTGCCCAAATATAAACAAGCATTTTAAGTGTTTCCCTGACAGTAAACAAGCCAAATCAAGGAGGCAGGTTCTGTTTATAGTTTTCTACATTGCCATTGCTTACAGGCTGCTCTTCTACTGCAAACAATTCACATAATAAGGTACCATTTTGTGTCCTGGCCGTTTTATATGTAGAATGTCCTGATTACTAGCCAATTTAGAGAGCAAGCGTTATAAATTCTTCATACGAGCACCTAAAAGCATCACAGTTCTGGGAATGACAAACATTCTGTAAAATTTTCACCTTGTAAGTGAGCACCAATTTAACATACCTGTTTTAGAAATAAATGCTAACAACTCTGGAAACACAAGTGAAGCAAATGCACCACTCAAAGGCCTGGCCTTTCAGTTCCCTTCAAAACACAAGTACCGCAAACAAAACAGCATGCTCTTTATTAAGCCAGGCCCTGAGATCCACAGCATATGTTGAACAACATATCTGATCAAGTATAATTCTGTCCTAGTCACAGATTCTACATCCAGAATATGTCATAAATCTTCTTTATCATAGGCACAATTACTCTCTTTGAAGATGACAGTGGACCACAAATTTAACAATATTGTTATTAACACATTGTCATGATATATTAACCTTGTAAAGACTACTGGTTACTTGATGTACCAGAAGGTTTAACATTAAAAAACCGTACGTCCAGCCGACAAGAAAATATCTATTACCACTGCCAGGATTTCAACCCCAGACCATCCAGCCCATACAGTGTCACTAAACCAACTAGTCATACAACTAAAGACAGAAAATATGCCTCTTTCAGGTGACACTGGCAACTACATTTAGGAATATCAATAGGAAACAGTTGGGCTACAAAATTTGATTAGCATCCTGAATGGTACTATTATGAGTGGGGTTATCAATAAAATGAAAAACACCTCCTTCCACCATGAAAACTTTGTCACTTAATTAATGTCCCCATGCACAAAATCACTTGGAACAAACACTACTAAAAGGGATATGTCTCAAAAACTAAGAAAAATGGAAGAAAAGCACGGGCATATCCAAGCATATAAAGTAAAACTCTATAAGTTGCAATTAATTTCACCCAGGAAGCAAAATTTGTAACTACCACTGGCTTGTTCTGGGGTTAATTTAAAGAACATCTGCAAAATTGCTAAAAGTGGCCATTAGCTTCGTCATGTCCATCCATCCATCCGTCTGTCTGCATGGAACAAATGGGCTCCCAATGAAAGGATTTTCATTAAATTTGTTTGTTGAGAATTTTTTTAAAATCTGTCCAGAAAATTCAAGCTTCATTACAATCTGATAAGAATAATGGGTACTTTACATAAAGAACTACACACATTTGTGATAATATCTCCCTGAATTCTTCTCAGAATGAGAAATTTTTCAGACAAAAGTTGCAGACAAAATTAAACACCCATTTTATGTTTAATACATTGTCCAAAAATCGTACCGTTCAAGAGGTAATATGGAAAAATATGATACACCCAGACAGGTTCTCAAGATGCACTTTGCATGCCCAAAATCGAAGCCAAGAACACACACACACACCCACAATCAGAACATTTCATACTTATTGCTTTTTCATGGCACAATGGTTAGGCGAACATACCTCAATGTTTTATTATGTACACTGCCTGCTGGTCTTTTACCAGGTAGCAAATAAAACACACATAAATACCAATACATGATTCCTTATTTCTTCCAAACTGCTCAAATCACTCTTATGGTCAAAGATGTCCGAACACACCTATCTGAAGTGACACAGCATCTCCGGATGTCCTCACTTATATATGCAGTTTTTCCTGCCATAATGATCAATACCAAGTTTTGAGGGAATTTTGAATTAAATGTCTAATGATAGTCACAGGCAGCTGGGACCAAAGCATACGAATGTCACGATGTCTACAGGGCTGACAGACAGCAGGACACGGTGTAAAAATAGTTTACTTTCAACACTTTCCACTTATTTTAGAAATGGAATAAATTTCTAATTAAATTTGTATATAACAAGTATCAATAACCCACATATAAGAGGATTAAAGATATGACAGCTTGTTAAATCATAAGCTCAGGATCACGTCCAAGAAAATTTTAATATATGAGAAGCACACGTATTATGTTCAATGTGACTAACTTTTTTAACTCACCAATGGTCTTCGTGTCAAGGCCATTTTCACTCATGTGACACAGCACTTCTTGCAAGAATGCACACAGGTACAAGAACACATTTTTGCGATGCTCTGGCAGTTGCATAACAATCTAAAACACAGAATGAATAATTAATTCAAACACTATCAATTATACACAATTTTAATGTAGTTTTAACCATAAAAGGTCAGATCTGCAAAACAGCAATGAACCTTCAGGTTCCACAAAAAGTGGTAAATTTTTTGATTAGCTGAAGAACTATCAGCTTCTTAAGAAGGACTCAATTTCATTGAGTTAGTTTGTAAGTTAACCATGTAACTGTCCATCACAAAACTAACCACCACAAAGCAGTCATGTATATTATCAGTACACGCTTACTGACTTCAATGGTTAATTCTTTTATCTGAAAACTATTACTAGCCACTTCTATGAGCTCATTTATCATACCAATGTGGTCCACTCAGCTCACCACTCACACATGGCACAGCAGTAGCACAAAGCGACAAATGGTGATAGATAAATTAGTGCCCCTAAATGCGACACTCCATTCTAATCCATTTCAAGCCTTCCTTTAAAAAACGATCAGCAGTTAAACTGCTGGGGTAGATTTTCATCCACTCTCTGCTGTTAAGATTTTTTCATATGCTTAAACCCCTGAAAAACAGGCAACAAGAGGAATGCAAAACTTGTGCTTCTACAGCACACAGATTATGCATTAGGGCACAAACCTCACTGAAGTGTCAAAAGAAAGTTTCAGTAATTTAATGATTAGACACCAACATAAGTCCTTACTTATACATCATCAACTGCATAATCTTGTTACTTTACATTGTACATAAATCAAATCGCAAAGAAAAGTGAATACACTGTCACACTCAAGTTTTGCTCACTGTGGTATTTCACATAAACAGGCCACTTTGTTATAAAGGTGACAGACTGATGGACACACAACTACGCAGAGGAATATGGTGAAAACAAAAGTCAGCCATTCAATTTAAATTAGTTTATTTTTCAGGACAGTTTCTAATATATTAGATATGTACAAAATTAATCAATGTTAAAACACCCACAAACAACAGTGCAGCCTGCATCAGGCATGCATCCAAAAAGGGAGGGGCAGATAGGGGGATGGGGGGGTGCCGGGTTGCAGCATTGCCCAAATCAAAATTAAAAAAAAAAAAACAGATTTTGTGCTCATGATAATACCAAACTTTTACACAACTTGCTCTTCAGCTGAAATGCTGATGACTAGTACATATGTACACTGCAATATTCAATACCAAAACCAACTTAGAGAAGTTCCAAATGAACCTAAGAACAGGATGATTAGACCTTGCGATTTAAACTGAATGAGTCATGGAACAGGTAGTTATATCTATTCAATGATTTTTGTAACATAATTTTTAAAATCAAACACAAATTATACACAGCCTCAGAGTCAACCCCCCACTAATGACAAATTATGGGTGCATGCCTGGCCTTCATATAAGCTCTATGGTAACAACAAAGTGATATCACAACCACAAAAATTAATATACAAGTCCCTCAACTAGTCTGAATAAATCACATAATAACAACACAAGGTAAAATGACAAGAAGGCTATTTAATTTAAATTAGTTTTTTCAAGAACAGTTTCTAAAACATTAGATAATATGTACAAATTAATTAATGTTAAAGACAGCCAGGTACAATAGTATGACCTACATGGAAGCTCTCTGGAAATAACAAAGTGAATCACAAACACATAAACCTTTTTAAAACAATCATATCATGATAACAAATACAACTAATTTACTAACTTACTTCCTTACTTACTTATAATTACTTACTAAGACCACTGTAAGCACTAACACAGACGGAATCATAATCCATGAATTGCACTTGAAGGTTCTGAAACAGCTGTCTTTAAAATATGATAATATTATCACAGAACTACCAATACATATACAGTATTCCATACAGTATTAAATGTGATTCAAATTTGTACAATATGAACCAACAGGATGCACTATTTACTTTCAATTTATTTCAATAATTAACCTCTACACGTTTCGAGTAGGCTTACTGCTCGTCATCAGTAGGTACTACTCTTATATACAATGTTATGAATTGCTGTATATACATAGCAGTACCTCCTGATGATGAGCAGTAAGCCTACTTGAAACATGTAGAGGTTAATTATGTAAATAAACTGCAAGTAAATAGTGCATCCTGTTGGTTCATATTGTATGGATATATCACAATGTACAGTCAACAAAACACTAAAAATGTGATTCAAATTATATATTAATACACTACAGCCACCTCAAGCATAGCTCAGTTTCAATGATCCCAAGTCAATCATCTCAGTGTAAATATCGTCCCTTGTAGATTTTTATGAGTTTGTTATTCAAATATAGCATTCCCCCAAGAAACCTTAAATGGGAGTTTTGCCAAATTTGGAGGTTTTTGATACACAAACTTAGACATTACAAAACAACTACCACTGCTTTTCAGTGCCATATCTTGTAGTACACAATTTAGGTATTCCTTTTACACTAGAAAAGTAATTTAATTAAGTCCGTCCGGCTTGGACCAAATGTTAGCAGTGTTTTTAACACAAGAACACTGAAAAATATCAATATTTATAACTGACATTAAAGCCAAATAAAATGGTATCTCTTGCTGAGATCAATCAGGAATGCCGTCATAAGGACTACATAAAATTATTTGCAATACATGCAAGTCACTTTAGATTAATGCTGCAGAACTTAATTCAGTAAAAATATTTTGTTTTACATAATCTTTTGCTATGATCAGCCATTTCTGACAACTTCCAGTACCTTTGAGACAACACTAAAGAACTCTACTGCACGTGTCTCAAAGTAACATCTCTATAAATAACAATTTGATTATTAAAGTTGGCAGTCAAAGACACTAAAAGGCTTATGTCTACTTACAGAACTCCACTCTCAAACAAAAAACCACATAACATGTAAAGGTGAAAGTATCCTATGTAAGGAAAACCTTAAACCAAAAAGTCCCACTTATTTAAGAAGGCTCAACCTCATCTACATTATTGCTTAAATATCAATACACCATCTGTAGAATATTGAGATTAATATTACAGATACATTACCTTCACATACACCCCTGGTCAACGTAAAGGCCTTCTAAGCACGCGCTATAGTTCATAACTAAACAATCTTCCAGATCACAAAATCCATGCACAACCCAGTGACTACACTGCTTCTATAGCAAATTAATTCTAATTTTATCGTTAACACAGTTAACTATAAAATTACCAAAGTAACATATGGCTATACTAAGCCATTCTACCAATAACATTATACCTCTTATGGAACAAGATCAACTCAATCTTGATTGTACCTGACAACATAAATTATAACGTATGTTTATATACTAGTAAATTACTGTATGGCCTGAAAAAGGCTTATAGTAAGCTGACACATGGACCTTCATCACCTTATAAATGAAACAGCTGTACTCAACTCAGGTTTGTTAATACTGATAGAACACACAACAGGATGAATATAAAGATTTTTAAAATGCATCTTGGTACACACCACAAAATGTTACTGTTCAACTGTTGGTTATTACCACAGACAAACTGCACAAGCCACCATTAACCCTGGCATTATCAATGAAATTTTCTTATCACTTCTTCAAATATCAGACTGAAGTCTGAAGATTCTATAATATGCAATACAGTAACATACTAATAACAATAATTTCCACTGTGGTGAAGCAGCCATAATATGAAACCAACCACGCACCCCATTTGGTGATGGGTTAAGAACAAGGCAAGCTATAACTCTGCTCCACCACACATGTCTTCATGGCATACAGGAACAAGTTACTCCATTTTACTATTAATGATTACATAAGCTTTTTGTTTCTTCCGACTGAAGTCACTTCAAAAAAAATGGCATGACTTTAGTCAAGAGATGAAATTGTCCTTATAATACAAGAATCATGGATGGCACATATTAATGCCTTCCATTTATCACACAAATACTGCCTCTGTGTCTGTTAACTATGAAGGAAGCCATGATGTTCAATACTTACCTGAAACTGAAGACTACATAACTTATTTTCTAACAAAATAATCCACATATGAAGAAAAGATACTTTCAACAAAACTCAAGTTTTACTGTTACCCCTTAAACAGCTATTCTTCATACTCCAACATAACCATATTCCATTCATTATTCAGTTCACACCTACTCCTGCAGCATACCTTGAAATAACCATTCTTTGCACTTCAGCCTACCTTTATGCCAATCACATCTATTCTTGCAGTTTTATGCTGTACCTGAAAACGAATAACACTACTTCACAACTTGCGATGTACAGTCTCTGTAAAAAAACTCAACTTATATCAGGAATGAAACAAAACATGAACTTACACAAGAAACACTGTTGCTATTGCTCGTAAGGCCGCTGTGCTGTGCTGTAATACAGTTGGCACTGAATGTTGTTTAAACAAGGAAATCACACAGTTTAATTAAAATTCATGCTGTGCCATATGAACACACAACCTTTATTTCATTTTGCTTGTTGACTCCACAAACACACTCATGTCCACAGTTTATACTCTCCCACCAGTGCCAGGGCTGTGCTATAAGCTGAATGTCCTTAACGCAAACAGGTGGACAAAAACAAAGGTGTTATATAATTCACAAAAAGTCAATGAGGTGACAAATTAGAAATTTTCATAAGAAAACTGGATACCATGTCACAATTACATCAAGAAATTTCTGACAAAATAATTTCAACACAAAAGTGACTTAAAATATACAAACATATCACAGTGTAAACTCAACTTAGAAGTATGGAATTCTTATGCTATTTCAGTGCACAAATTTTTCTTATCAGATACTGCTCAGTTATACCTTATAATGGTGCTTTCTTAACCCTTCAGCGTGGAGTGACAAGCACTGGTCGTCATAGCGAAAACATCACCTGTCGTGGAGTGACGAGCTCTGCTCGTCATGGTGCACACTCTCACTCATTCGTCTATATCTCGACAACATAGGGAGCAAATGTAACCGGGCTGCTTCGTGCTTGTTTGTGAAGGAGCTGGCTCTCTTATGGTGTGGGAGACAGTTGCTAGAAATTATTTCTCCATTTTTTCTCTGCTCTCGAATTTTGGGTTTTCTTTTTGCAATCATGGAGTGCCGGGCACCCATGTTATGGTGCACGCTCTCACTCATTCGTCTATATCTCGACAACATAGGGAGCAAATGTAATCGGGCTGCTTCGTGCTTGTTCGTGAAGGAGCTGGCTCTCTTATGGTGTGGGAGACAGTTACTAGA
>Ga0131853_10011880_pt1 | contig 15929 bp, 8 predicted proteins | sample TergutLab28metaG_FD_92764 | JGI IMG/M metagenome (GOLD analysis project Ga0131853, IMG submission 92764) | Labiotermes labralis P1 segment gut microbial communities from Petit-Saut dam, French Guiana - Lab288 P1 (version 2) (version 2) | ecosystem: Host-associated > Arthropoda: Insects >...
ACAGTGACAATGTTTTTACTAATCTACTACTCCAGTTTAAGTACCTACTGTAAATAATGACTATTATATTGTTATGTTTTATGATATATCCAGATCTTAACCTAGTCATGAACAGCATTAGAATACTGAACGACGAGATCTCGTTGAATTTTACTGATATATTTCATGACTTATACTGTATAGTTTCCTCGAACATATACCTTTGTGACCTGAAGATGACCCAGAGCAGGGGCCGAAACATGTCGTCGGCTTAAAATAATAACAGCTAGCAAACTTAGTTGTGTTTTGACTCATTAAAAACCCTCTCCTTATTGTACTCCGAAAAAGTGTTTAGGTTCGGAGGGGTTGGGTGGGTCCCCAGTAAACACGTTACTCTGAAAGTTGTCGAAGAATCTGGGAAGGGCGCCAACAAGCATGACAGGACACTTGTCAAAATTAAAGGTGAATCATAGAACACATTAACTGGCCTGTCCTATCGTCCCAAGGGCTGCTACCTGCTGTTTACTCAGCTCTTTGTGCTTAAGAAGCTGATAATCGCTCAGCTAGTCAAGAAATCCCCCACGAAACTCACCACAGAATCGATTTGAAGACGGGACAAACCAAACTCGTAAAAATAGCCGCCCACCACTCCCCAGTTTACTCTAAAAGCGAAACTTCCTGATTCTCCTAAGTACCGGCTCCGCAACATCAAACTTATGAACTGAAAACGGGTAGCTGGATAGGAATCAATAAAATGGTAAATGGTATATGACATCCATAATAAAACCCAAGGCAGTGCCTGTTTACAAGAATTGGGCACCTTAGAAGTCTGTGTTAAAACACCCAATGAAGAATTGTGCGTGTGTTTAAGGACCACCTCATGACAACGAAAGCAGCACACATTCTTAAACATCGGTACTATATGAAGACCAGTGAGTGCCTTCGTCCGCTTTACGCACTCTACGAAAAACAATGGCTACAATGTAGGGTGCCCCCAAGGTTGTACGCAAACGAATGTGAAAATTCCAAGTCGGGGACTCAACTCTGGTCGTCCAGCCCGTAGTCCACAACTTTAATAAGTTATCCCAGCGCTTGCTTAATGTGAAAAAATGTACGTCATCGTCGTATCGTAAAATTGTTCCCAGCCGTATCTACTTGAAGTGATATCAGACGGAAATCTATTCACGGAATCGAACATATCACTACGACGTGACAATGTACGACACTCGGTGCTTTGACAAATGTGAAAACGAGGATGCGATATAGACTAGCATGCCTCAGCTATTTAGAATTTCTATGCAACTGGTATTTCATTTTAACCGATACTACAGACTCGTTGACACAAACCAGCGCAATGCCTAGCTAGAATGGCTTGTAACTGGATGACACGTAATCACTGGAAGCTGCATGTTATTTACTGGCCGTGTGGCTAAAACGGTCACATTTAGGTCACGACCATCTCGAAGACCCTTGGCCTTCTATTTATATCGAACCACAAATTCGGGTGTCCTATCGATATTAACGATTCCCGAAAATGATCACAGGAATTTAACTCCAAGTGCTGTACCAGCTTACTCGGGAATAACATACCGATCAAACCTGACTAGGTAAAACATCCTGCAGCTAGTACGATAACATTTACGGTGCCGGGACTATGGCATCCGGGGCATTTCAACCGATAATTTTACCGAGCTTACACCCCAATGAAGTAACACTCCCACCACTTAAAGACAGAATCGTATGGACAAGTTGCTATCACTCTCACATTTTCGAAAGATGGTGCAAAAAATGAGGACGTCAATATCAGTACACTGCACCACATGCTTATATATGTGTGTGCGTTTAGTCGCCATGCCAACGGGGATGCTGTTGTCATGGAAACACGAAAACCAGTTTCACTCCCCGAGTATCCCTTACTACAAGCTCCATTAACAAGAAAGTTTAAGTGCCGATCAACCCGACAATGAAACCTCTGGTTCGTATGAGCTACCTAAATGGTACACATAACAGGCTATTTCACGTAATACATTCATGAATAATGAACAAAGATATCGTGTTTTAGGTAGTAACGTGTAACCGTATTACGCACACAATCACGCACGCACACGCACATACACACACACACACCAAAACTACGTTTCTTCCCTGAATATATGCGATCAGCGAATTCCTTTACATTTTGGAAAGTCATCATATATGTATATATTATTACCACTGCTCAAATCGTAATGTCTTCCTCCATTCAATGGTTTTAAACCTCATGCAAAAACACAGCAATAAATCACCGGTCAACGTTTTCCTTTATTAAAAACCACATAAATTCACAACGTGAAACTGAAAATCTTCCGAACACTTTTATTACATATAAACGTTTGCAAAAAAATGAAAATAACAAGGAAAAGGAATTAACAAACGCTTACGCTCAATTAACCAGTGCTAGCCTAATTTAGGCATCAATGAACACAGCTGTGAAAATTCAAGACGTGAACAACATTAATAAACCTCCCCTTTACAGCACAAAATAAGGTATGGTCACACTTTTTTAACAATCAACCGAGAGTTAAACCTCTACGTATTGTGTTAATAACACTATTATTAAAATGTTTAAATTAGATATATGGGTCAAATTTCAGCCATTACGCTGTGGACGAATAAGGCCAAAACATGCATGACCAAGCGATATAGAATTATAAATTTAACAAGCGATAACAACTCATAAAATTTGTAGATTCAGCATAACAAAGCTAAGCTGAACAACGTTTAAGCATTATAACCAAATTAATTTACCTCAAAGTAATTATTTTATCCGCTAACTCTTCCGACCATAAGCACCAACATCCCTTCTGCTAATGTAGTAACACCCAAACATATGAGCGTATGTATCCACGCTGCAACACTGTTTACAGATACTACGAAATGGTGAACCATTTGTAAACGAATAAATGAAAAAGATTACTTCATTTGAGCATATTTATACATTTTCTTTTCTACTAAGTATAACGATGTATTATAACTTAATTAAATAAACTGTAATAATTTGAAATTGTATGAAAAATTTCTTTCTCATAATAATATATGTTTACTCCAAACGAAGTTTTAATCAGGTATTAAAGGCAACCAGAGCAACCAACTTCTGAAAACAAAATATCTACCACAGAGAACATGACGAAATGGAATTTGGAAATAGGATGTTCTTCCTTCACACTGCACGTACGAAAACGTAGGAAATAATAATTTTAATATACAGTAAAAATGTTCTTACACATCAATCCAAATTAATTATTACTCTCACATGAATAATGATGTGTCAGGAGTCTCATATAAAAGAACCAATTGGCGTGAAAAATTTCATACACGCGAAATAAAATGTACCTCCGCCACCCTCCTCCCCGGGACAACCTATCATCTAAGAGGCTGCAGTTTCGTCCCAAATAACTTAAAAGAGAGTGGGATTAATACGATGCAATCAATAATTTGTCGCTATGTTATACAATTACACCATACTCTTAAATCTTATGTTGTAATCAGGACTAGCAAAAAACGGCTCGTGTTGCATGTACCATTAATAGATTCTGTTTCTGTAATCTTAAAAGAAATGCAACATACAAAACCAAGCACCAAATAATTAATACAAGACCAATACACGGTCTCACTTTGTGAAGCAAAAAAAAAAATTCTATCTGAGAATTCCGTAGACACGATCTCAAAGTTCGGAAATACTAATGCAAAGAAACGCAAAATACAAACTTTAAAAAATGAAATTCATTGGATGTCTCCTTTCCGCATTTCGTCGCATGTTTAGCAACAACGCATGAGGATAATGCATACAAATAAGCACCGAGCAAAAATGTATTTGCTTATTTCAAAGTGGAAATATTGATTTGGTGTAGGACCTAGGATTTATACTATAAAGTTTATTTTCCTTGAGATGGACGAAACAAATGTATGATTGTTAATATCACATGCAGGTAGTTGGGATTATATGGAATAGATTGCATGGGCTGATTTTTAGTTATGTACAATAAACATAAAGCTCTCGCTGTACTCCTAAAATCAAGTACAAACATTTCTGTAAATTTATGGTCGCAGCCGCAAACACATGATTATCTCAATGCCAACAATGTGACAAATTGTTGTAAATGCACAGTGCAACTCCTGCTCATCTTACCATCACATTTAAGATAAAATGGTGTTCTGTCACGCAGGCATGGAACGAAATACAACTGCGTTTGTGCCCTCTGTGGTCGCCTGAGCTCACTCCTGCTGACTGCTACCTGTAGAGACATGTTATATTTGATGTCAAAAGCACAGTTTACTTGAAGAATCTTCATGTGAGACAAGCCCTTGATTTGATAGCAAGGGTTGCAACAATACAAGTGCCTAGCATTTTAAAATGTAGCAGAACTCCCTGCATTACAGAGTCCGATTACTGTTATGCATTCAAAATGTGTGAACCACGAGATTACAGGCTTCTGCCACAGTGTAGTTAAGGCCTCCCTTCTTCTGGGTTGTTAACGTGGCGGAGGTTAAAGTAGTTGCCTACGTTTAGGAAAAACCTACCAGTACCATTTCTAAGCTAAAAAGGCTTGGATCGCATAACATGGAAAAACAGTGGGGAAGATGTGTCTATCCATCTGCATCATGTCAACCAAAAAACTACAAAAGCCAATTGTGATGACCTTCACTGAAGTTCATAAGGAAGTTTGATTTTGATGTTGGTATCATAAATTAATTCAGTATGATGACTAGGCAAGGGAGTTTTATGTCTGAAGTATGATTCCTGGCAAGGGCAGGGATTTTTCTGTTGCACAACCATAATCAATTTGGCTCTAGAGGTTGACCGTCTCTTATACAACGTTTATCGGGGGGTAAAGCAGCAGCTGTATGGAGTTGATCGCTCATGTCCATTTAAGAGCAGTGCCACTGCTTATTGATGTATGAAGCACTTTAGTATTAGCTTCCACTATACACTTTAGGTCTCTCAAGAGGTCCCCTGCATCAATGTTTTTGCTCAAGCTTGTACACATTTCTGACCTCTCCCAGATGTTCTATGTTCCCCAAGCAGTAGTATAATGTATGCCTAAACAGCAAATTTATGAATAATTCAGTGCAATTTTCACACAGATTTTATCATAATAGTGGGGTCTGTGGACCTAGAGGGGCGAAATAAATGCAACTGGACATTCCAACAAAATCCAAGGGACCTATTTTTCAAAATATTATCCATACAAATAATTATTTTAAATGCTATAATGCTTAAAAACGCTCATAAAATGTGAAGACTGGAAAACAGGAATTAGTTATTATTTATCTTTGTGTATGATGACATATCATGCACATTACAAAATGAAAAACATGAAGAAAGTGATCTTGTTTAACTTGTTTCTGGCAAGTTGGAGCCCTGAGCAGGACTGCTCAGTTATATTAAAAGTCTTGTAACTGTTCTGTTCTGACTTTTAAATTAAATGGTGTGTTGCATAATGAGGGCCAAGCAATGATAAACATCAAGCCAGGCTAAATGCACCAAACAAAACAATTCTAAGACAATTAAATCAAGGATGATATCACAGACATGTCACATGCATGGGACAGATCATAAAGTACATACAGGAAACACCTGTTAAAAACCATGGCACAGATGGCAGGATAGTAGGGGTGTGGTGGGTAGGCAGAAGCTGATTTGTGTGCTTCAAGACAAGTACCAATGGCAGGCTCTTGTGAAATAGTCAATGATTTGTGTGTCAGCTACCATGTAATATCCTGAGCAGGTGAGCTTATGAAGAAGGTTTGTGTGACATGGAGTTTAATTTGTTAAAAAAAATTGATTATGTGATTATACAATTGCTTGGATTAAGATGGTATGGACATATTGCACAAATGAATAATGAAAGAATGCCACCCCCTCCCCCCCCTGACAGCGAGAATGGAACAAGGAAAAGATGAATTGATGAGGTTGAAGAGGATTTGAAGATAATGGGAATAAGAAACTAGCATACATGGGCCACAGGCTGTAAGAATTGGAGGACTGTATAGGAAGCCACAGTTAACAACAGACTGCAATGCTTGAGATGTGTTGGCAATCTGTAATAATCACAGGAGGTCAGTTGACTAAATATCCACCAGACAATCTTAATTTTTAATGAAGACATCACAGTCTGTGTCCACGAAACCCTGAACTTTATTTTGATTTTGAGAAACGTTCATAATTCATCAACATATCACTCTTCAAGTATCAAGTGGACTTTGCATGTAAATACAAAACTTGCATGATGCATCACTCAATTCAGATATGAATATTCTTTCACTGTGTTATATACATTTACTTTTTATGACTATGACATTATGTTCAGCTGATTTTCTACTCTGAAACAGAATCTAAACATAACAGACATTCAACGAACAAGAAGTGCAAAACATGAAAATCAAGAAATTATTAATACTTATAACCTTCTGTGAGAAACGGTTCTTACACAGAAAACAAATTCTAACTATGAGGAAACAGCAGTGTAACTAACAAAAGCAATTCACAAACTTGTATTACATTCACAGATTCCATCTAACATTACTGGAAACCTTCAACACTACATATGAATTCTGAAACCATCCTGTACACGTATTTCACTACATTGTACCACAATTTATGTATTAGTGTTATTTGTGTCACCACCAGTCAACTCAATTAACAGACCAGGAAACCATATGTATTTCACGTACATTACGAACAATGATGCAACTGGTTTCACGCCACAGCATAAAAATACAGTTTCTGATTATAAAAGTAAGACAAATTCTGAAATACACTGGGGTATTTCAATGTCATGACTTTCTTTTTATATCAGCTGTAACTTATGAATAAAACATCAAATAAATACAGAGTTCATAACTGCTGCTTGCCTTGTGAAGTGTTCAGTATCATACACTTGAATAAAATGGGGAAAATTAAGCATGTCTCTTACAGGAATTTTCAACAGTTTACCATCCAGTGTGACAATCCTCAAGAATGACAAGGCAAAATTAAAAGCAGCTTTAAGAAAATACCTACATACACAGTCCTTTTACTCTGTAAATGAATTTTTTGTGTGTAGAGATTGTTTATAATATTTCCATAAAATGTTTGTAGTATTTTACTCTGTAAATATGTATACGTGTACTTATGAATTGTTTACACCCTATTTTTTTATGACAAACTTATCGATCCATGGAATGAATGAATGAATGAATGGATGTATGGATGGATGTATGTATGGATAGATGGATGGATGGATGGATGTATGCATGAATTAATGAATGTATGTGTGTGTGTATGTATGTATGTATGTATGTGTGTGTGTGTGTATGTATTATGTATGTATGTGTGTATGTATGCATGTGTGTATGTATGTATGTATACGTGTATATGTGTATGTATGCACGTATGTATGTACATATGTATGTATGCGTGTATATGTGTATGTATGTACGTATGTATGTATGCATGTATGTATGTATGCGTGTATGTACGTATGTATGCGTGTATATGTGTATGTATGCGTGTATGTATGTATGTACGTATGCATGTTGTATGTATGAAATCTGAAGTGAATTTTCATTCTTTTAAACACTCCAATTGTGTTTAATGTTATATTTAAATACAGAAATTATATACACAAAAAAGTTTCACGCTGTGAACATACCACCAGAAGTCATGTGTGATATTACAACAGTTTATGTTTGGGTCCTCAAAAATTCTTTCTTCAGACTGTATCAGTTGCAAGAAGTTAAAATTAATTATCTCATAAGGAGACACAACCAGCAGTTCATATGCATAATGTTATAAGAAGTTATTACACAGTAACAAAGTGTGTTAAATCTCAACACATTGCAGGCTAATGGGAGGCCTATGAGAGGCTAGCACATTATGCAAACAGTGAAGTGGTTAAATATCACATATGGGTCAAATTATGAACAAAAGCTAGAACCAATGTAATGCCATATGATATAATCTGCAAATATTTAATACAGTAACATGTTTTCTGGTTGACTATTTGGAATAATTTCACCATCCTCAACACAACAATTGTATGTTTGTCAATGTAAACAGAACAATATTCATTTTACAAACCATAAGCATTTTCCATGTTTAATGACGTCAGATTGTGAATATGTAATAGTAACCATCACACAACATAAAGAAAGGTCAAATTTAAATGACAGTAACTGAAAAATCACAGACATGACTGTTGTTTTGATAAAAAGATATGCACAGTTAATTCAACCAACAATTCCAGTCACAAATTGGTGCATTTCTAGTTATTAATATAAAACGGTACATTAAAGTTCACCCTAGAACAGGCCTTGTAGGCCGAGAGGGGGAGTAGAGGTATAGCTCTAATCTTTTTTTAACTTCGGCGCTAAATAGGGGTGGGTGATCAACGCCATGTCTCGGCCACTTTACCGCTGGGAAAGACCCGGTACCCATTGTACAGGGGGCTGGGTGGGCCCCAGGGGTGGTCCGGACAGGTGCAGGAAATCTCGCCCCCCCCCATGGGATTCGATCTCCAGACCGTCCAGCCCGTAGCGAGTTGCTATAACGGCCCACCTGGTTATTAATATACTAACATTAAATTGTGCACAATAATGGTCCTGTACCACACCTCTAACATGGCATTTAATAATCCGTATATATTCCATACAAAGTTTTGTTACCTAACTGTAACACTTGTTTCCACTTTACTAAGGGTTATATTTACCCTGCATTTCATGCCCTTAATACTGTGGAGAAGTATCACACATCCCTGTCCCAGTAATCATACAATATAAAATTGCAGCGCAACATCTTGTATGACATTAATATTCCTGAGTCTGTGAATGTCATAAAATAGGCAAATATGGCACTGACATAAGAATTTTGTCTTTTCAACTTTATGGCAGATCAAAATATACCTGGAATTTATGTGTGAAACTGCAAATTGCTACCATTTATTGGGGCTCTGTTAGGAGAGCTGCATGCCACTATTCCTAAACTGATCAGTATCCAGAACTTTTTAGGTACTATAATAAGTTTGGAACACAGAGGGGAGGAGAGGATATGAGAGGACTATTTAAAAAATAGTGAATCAGCCACCATTAAAGACAGTTTCAAACAAAACTAATCAAAGTAACGAGAATAGATAATTTATCTTCAATTGTATACTACTAGGGTACTTGCCAGGTCCCAGTTTGCCTTACAATGGATATTTCTATCCCTCATATATGTGCTGTGGAAAACAAATCACCCCAAGTTTGCAATGATCAACTTGAACAAGAAGTCCTAGAAAGAATAAATAATACTTCAAATGCTCCAATGTATACAGTGATGCTATGATAAAATATAAATTAAAATTTTACAATTCAGTGCTCCCTTCTGTGCTTTATCTCAACAGGCTGAGTCTTTAAGGACTGGTGTGAAGGCATGTTTTTGTCCAGTGCTCCTCAGTATCTGGAACAGCATCGCTTTGTTTGAAATTTCCCAGGCTTTGCCTGTTTGTCTTTCTAAAGAGAGTAGTGTTATGATGAAGAAGAGCACAACATTAGTGGAATGATACTGGTAACAGGCAAAACCTTAAGTTCTTGGAGAAAAACTTGTCCTAGTACCACTTTGTCTACGACAACTCTCATGTGCACTGGTTGGAACAGAACCAAGGCCTCCATTGCCAAAGGCTGGCAACTAACCACCTGAGCTATGGTACACCCACAAGAATGGCGTTCATCTAAACTATATAAAACTGCAGTTCCTGCCTCACAAAGAACACAGATTGTGTCCATCAAAAAGACCAACCAGTTAATGTTATTTAGGGAAATAAATGGCACTTATTGCAAGAATGAAAGTATGCAAAAATGCACTCTGGGCGACAAAATGCAGACATCCTGAATGTTACAGCAGATGAACATATGGTTACCACTAGGTTTTAAAAGGCTGTTTTAGAAGTGATGGTATTATGGCATATGCAGATATGTTTATAGCCTATCTCCATACCAAATCAAACATGCTTCATGTCAACGATTCATTAATTACTGCAATGATACTAAAAACTTAATTAATAATTTTAAACAGTTGCTTTCAATATGGGGCGGGGGCATAACACAAGCCGCAAATTTTCTTGTGGCCCTAAAATTCTAAAACCCTACTTTCAGTGGCGTTAATACTGCTCCCACCATGGAAGTCCACACTGTTATCATGCTAATTTTACTTATAACAGGAAATGAAATTTATAAAGTATGGGTGCCAAAATCCTTTCTCTTCCTGTCTGCTATATGAAATGTACAAACCCATAAGTTTAATTGTTTGTTCCTCCCATTAAGGGACGAACACACACTGAAAAGCTGGGATAGTGTAGTCTGTATAGTGACTACAGTACTAGACAACGCAGGAATCATTGTTCAGTTCCAAGCAGGGGCAAGATTTTCTTCTCCAAGATGCCAAGAGCAGCTATGGGACTCATTCAACCTCCACTTCAATGGATGCCAGGTGCTCTTCCCCTTGGGTAATTTGACCAGGGTGCAAAATTGACCATTATCTTCCAACTAGTGGCAAGAGTAAGGGTTACTGAAGCTATACTTCTGCTCTCTCCATAAACCCTTATGGCATGCACAGACACATTTGCAACATTCACGTGACCAACTGAGGGCATTCAAGAACTGCACAGTGAGCAGAATATTTGGACCTAAGAGAAAGAGAGTAGCAGGAGGTTGAAAAAAAAGTTCCATAATGAGGAGCTTCATGATTTATACTCCTCTCCAAATATCCTTTGGATGGTCAGTGATGAGATGTGCAGGATAGCAGTGCATACAAGTGTTTGGTAGAAAAATCTGAAGAAAAGAGACCATCTGGAAGATCTAGGTGTAGAGAGGAGGATAATACGAATGTGGATGTAAATCAAATAAGATGAGAGTGTGGAATGGATTCGTCTAACTCAGGAAAGAGACCTTGTGAAGGGCTCTTGTGAACACTTAAGATTGCATAAAATGCAGGGAATTTCTTGACTAGATAAGTAACTTTAGGGACTCTGCTCCATGGAATTAGTTGGTAGGTGGCCCGTAGTGCCATGATGATCATACCAAGTTTCAGTTTCTTTAGCTGCTATCCCCAGGATACTTTTGTTCATGACATGCACATTCTATTCTATTCACATGACAGCTGTAGGCTCAGTGACACATTGTATGTACTCTATGATCTTTCACCAAACTGCCTCCTTGCAGTTCCCAATGGACAGAGGTAAGAAGAGTAACAGTACTAATCTTCTTCATAGAGTCATTTTTTTTTTAATTTGTACTCTGGAATGAAAACTGTTAGGGTGATTAATTCATAAAGAATCAGATGAGTAGGAACTGAGAAATACAGCATTTTGAACAGAAAACATCATGGTAGGCCTGGATATTGAAATGGTGTTTAGAAAAATATGGTGAGAAGGTGAAGACTGTACCCTACTGACTTCAGTGAAAGACAGTAATAAATTTTGCAGTAAAAAAATTCAGGACTGAAGGTGTAGAAATTAGTAGAGTCATAAATTTGTCCCATAACTTCCTGTTAGGACTCAACAGTACTAACACATAACAATATATTTTACGTCTCATTTCACATGTACAAATGAAATATACAATTATGTGTAAAATGTGGTAAATGAATGTTAGGGCGCTTCTGACTATAAATGCTTCGAGAAATATACAAAAAGAAATGTAATAATAAAAAACAGTGAAAATGAAACTTTCTGAACATAGTTATTGTACGTCTTTGAGGAAAATGGGAAAATTCCAAACAGAAAACCTGTTACATGAAAACGTAATGAAATATTACTTTAGGATAAGACATTCTGGAAGTGTGCAAAATTAGATTATCACCACCCAGAATATGAGAGTCACTACACAAAAAGGGGCCATACATACTGTAACAGAGACTGGTTTTATAGAAGGCATTCACTTTACGAATGAAAAAAAAATTTTCATGTCACATATTTCACTCTTATGATATACAAAAGGTAGTCTTAAAAGTAACTGTAACCTAGAAATGATCATTAATGAAGACTGTCCATGTGCGCTACATGGACACAGCATAGCTGCCTATATTGCCACTTCAGTTAGCCTAAATGTTTTTAGTAAAATATAAATAAAATGTAATAAAAGTTAAGACAAGCTGATGATAATTATTACTGGTTCATAAAAATCAATAGCTACACACTTCGTTTTCTTAGAAAATATCATCTATAGAATTCTACGAAGGAAAATTATTCATGTTAGAGTAGTACAGACCATGAACTGAATTGTGAAGTAAGACACAGTACATCTGCAGCAGACAAAGCTACTACACAATAATGTTACAGAACCTAAAAACATGCCACTATCTAAATATCCTGCATATTCTCTTTCCAAAGCAAGAACTACTCTGTGCAGAGTGCTTGAATTGTTTTGAACAACATCTTGCATCACTTTCAGTGAACCTAACACATCACCCTTCTCTTAAGTACAAAACAGGTGTAAATTAACCTAATCTATGCTAATAAAAGCAATCCCATTACAGGCCTGGAAAGGCCCCTAGGGCTCCAAGAGGTTGAGGCTCCCAGACTTTCTAGACAATAGGCACATGAAGGTGGTAAGTTCGTCAGCCCTATGCACCGGCCAGCTTTATCCCCCAGGAGATACCCCTGGTACTCATTTCTGTTAGAGGCTGCATCGAGTATACAAATAAAATCAGAATCAAAACCACACTACACTTTTCTCACAATTCGAGAACAGCTTATGACTATACTTCAAGTTCCAAAGGTCATACAGTATGTGCCAAATAATTTACTGAATTGCATATATAGTGTACTATTCATGAAAGACATTCATGCTTCTTGATTTAAAAGTCCTAATTATTTGTCATTTATTTATTGCAGAAGGAGTAAACTCTTATCAGAGCACAAGTATGGCACATTCTCAAAAACACATACATCAACTGAAATGTTAAAGTTACTTCAATGCTTCAGGAATTTCTCAATATGTGAATAGTATGATAATTTTAATAAAGCCTCTGGCATTAGGCACAGGAAATGCTGACCAGCCCTGGCTGAGATAATGAGAGTTGGCAACCACAGACATGGGTGTACCATCAGACTACTGCCAGTGCACACATTACAGCTTAACCGTGTGACTAAGTAGCAAAGTTGTAAGGTCAGGCTACACAACTATTAACTGACAAGCTGCTGGTGGTTGAGACTCATACTGAAGGCCATAAAAAGGTGACATGGCCTTCATGGAAATAATCCTACTATACTAAATTCCTATTTCTCGAGAATGACTGTGTTTTTTCCCTGAACAGTCTGTGGTTCAGACAATTCTGAGTTTTCTCATTCCCACAAAATGAAAGAGCTATAATTTTGTTACACATGCATATGTAAAGCATATTTTAAGCAATGTATTGATGACCATACGTACTATCTCAAAATATGTTTCAAGTAACTTTGGTATCTTCTTGTTTCAAGATAAAAACACAGCTGCTTATATTTTACCACATGAAGTGTAAAAACTTTCCATATTATCAAGATGTTCGAATCTAAAACAAAATTGATAAAAATTACATTATTCTTCTTGCATCTATCCAATGCTAAAATGTGCAAATGCGAGAGATCATGACACATTTGTCATAACCAATGCGGCTGCTGCTGCTCTATAATGCAGGTAAAATGTTAAATACATTTTATTCTCCAGACCAACAAATGTACAACATATATATTAATAATATTTTATATAGCACTCCTACATGTTTCAATGCATCTGCATCATCTTCTACTTTGCTAAAGATACAAGATTTTAAAATTACAACTCAATAAAACTAGTAGATTAAAATGTTCACATGATCATTGTTGAATGATAAAATACGATCTGTAAAACGTTAATAAATACAACAGATGGAAGTTGTTTGTTTGGGGGCCGCACATGCAGAAGCAATGAAACATCTGCTTAGAAATGAAGTGAGTATCGGAACAGAATCAATACGGAAGCCGTGTAATGGTGACATTGTGAAAATGAAGAACATACAGTGTGATCCAACAAAGAAGTTACACGTAAAGACAAAATGGTCCGATATTGTGGCTGGTAGGAGTATGGGCAGAAGAAGAAAAGACTCTACATCAAATAAAATTTTGAAATCAAACATAAGCTCATCCTCTACAGATGAACAGTGGAAAACCATGAAAAGAGGACACAAAAAACCTCCTACTGTAAATCATGCTTCGTATTATCGAATTCCCATAATAATAAACCAGTATGAACTACTTAGAAACAGGGGAAAATATGAACAAATTGCACATGAACTGATGAAGACACGAGCTGGAGATAAGAAATGAAGATAGATAAGATACAGAAGAAAACAAATAAACAGAAGGAAAAGAAACATAGGATCATAGTAATTGGTGACAGCCATACACGATGGTGTGCAGCAGAAATAAAATCAAACCTGGGTGAAGATTTCGAGGTCCAAGGATTCATAAATCCAGGTACAGGGTTAAATACTATTATTGCCCCTGCAAAAAGAGATATACAGCTGCTATCAAAACAAGATGTGGTAGTAGTATGGGGAGGCTCAAAGATGTGGGAAAAAATGAAACAAAACAGGGTATTAATTGGATTCAGAGTTTTGTTGAGACAAACATACTAATATCATACTAATGAAAGTCCCCCATAAGTATGATCTAATAAAGGACTCAAGTGTAAGTAAGGTGGTGAAAAAGTTTAACAATATAATAAGGAAGCATATGAAAGTTCATGAAAATGCAGAAGTAATGAAGGTCATCTTGGATAAAAGAGCCTTCACAAAACATGGTCAGCATATGAAAGCAATGGGGAAAACAACTGATGGCAAAAAGAATAGTAGAGGCCATACAACATATATTAAAGGCGTGTAAAGAGACACCAATCATCACAAAATGGAAAGAAGATACAAAGACAATCAAGGCCCAGGTGAAGCTAAAAATGGAGTTGGGGAAGGAAGAGACCCCACAGAAAACCAGAATGAGAGTGTTCAAGCAGAGGATAATAACAGTAGACAACAAGAAAAGGAGACAGTTGTGATAGATTCGAGAAGATGTCGAAAGACACCTGTAACAAGAAGAGATGATTTTTTGTGGACAGCCACCAGCAAAAAAACAGGCAAGATAGAAAAGGAGGGGAAAATCAAAGATTCCAGTCAGGCTCCACGAAATAAATCTCTAAAACTTTTTCATCAGAATATTAGAGGCTTAGGTAACAAAAATTATGAACTATACTGTCACCTATATCATGATCTCCCACACATTCTATGTTTATCGGAACACCATCTGAGTGAATCTGAACTACAGCTGATTCATTTAACTAATTATTCATTAGGGAGCAGCTACTGTAGGAAAACTTTCTTAAAGGAGGTGTCATATTTGTTTACAGAAACTGAAATATAACACCATAAATATTGATGAGTACAATATAGATAAAGACATTGAAGACTGGGCAATCTTCCTGGACTCAACATTTAATAAATCATGTATTTTGGCTATTTACAGATCTCCAAGAGGTGATTTTACAAATTTCCTTAAACGATTAGACTTGATTTTGCAAACTCTATAACAACAAATATAACATCGTCATATGTGGTGGTGTAAATGTAAATTATCTGATAGATATTAATCGAAGGAGCCAACTTGATGCTCTATTACACTCTTATAATCTTGTGGGTATAGTTGAATTTCCTACTAGATTTGGCCTAAATTTGCGGAACGGCCATCAATAATGTTTTCATTGACACATCCGCCATTGGAAAATATGAACTATACCATTTTATAAATGGACTCTCAGATCATGACGCCCAGGTATTAATATTAAGCAATGGGGGGGGGGGGGGAGGAAATTTCACATTTAAATAAAAAAAAAAAACGGAAGGAAAACAATAGTAGTTTTCAAATTAAAATAAATAAAGAAAAGTTGGA
>Ga0131853_10011881_pt1 | contig 15929 bp, 11 predicted proteins | sample TergutLab28metaG_FD_92764 | JGI IMG/M metagenome (GOLD analysis project Ga0131853, IMG submission 92764) | Labiotermes labralis P1 segment gut microbial communities from Petit-Saut dam, French Guiana - Lab288 P1 (version 2) (version 2) | ecosystem: Host-associated > Arthropoda: Insects >...
ATATATATATAGAGTCACTTCTAGGTACAAACAGGAAAACAAAATATTCTGGATCGAGTGGTAGCAGGCATTCCCTGAGTTCAAGATCCTGGTAACTTCTTCATTAACGCAATTTGCATTCATTAGATTCTTTCTTAATTTATTTGAAATCTGACATATTTAAAGGGTTTCATTAGCACCATTTATGCTATAATTTTATCCTGCATTCTGTTCAACAGACTTAAACTTGTTCTCTCAGTACTTACTACTAGACCAACCTGCATGCCAACGACCAGTAAAGCTCCTATGCTTTTTATTACCTCGTGTACAACTGTGCGGAATAGAATATCATCATCAGCATGGGTCATAAGCTGATGTGCCCCATTCAATTTCAGTCGTTCTTAGGCTGCATGGTCCTCGCAGCAAGCCCTAAAGCAAAATTTAAATAAAACGGTGGAAACCATTTCCTTGTTCCCGAGAATTCTGAATAGAAAATGTATCACAGACACGTATGCAAATCCGCATTTTGCTATAAGTTTTATTTGAGCATGTTTTTAAATATAAGGTGTTTCATCTGTGTACCAAACCCAGAACACTGCACAACACCTACCTCATAACTGAATCGTACACTTCTTTGAAGTATATCAATATTTGCTGTACTGCCCCATTCTGTTCCTATCCTTTCTCAAGTACGCTACGAAAGCACAAACGTACATGATAAGCAGTTGATACGCTATGTCGAAATAAGTGCTACCGATCTCAAACAATTTCGTCTATAGATGAAGTTAAACTTACTAGCACAGAGTCGTATAAAATTTTACATATAGTTGATAGGAGTGATAGACATTGATAATTAACCCGTTTTATAACCCTTCCTTTAAATAGATACAATGATTGACCCCTTCAAATGCTGAGGCATTTCTTCCTTTTTCCAAATAGAATTAATAAATTCATTAATCTCAGAACGTATTTTATTACTTTCTGCTTGAAGCAATTCTGCTGGAATTTGATCAATGCCTGGTATTTTACACATTTTAAAACTTTAAATAGCCCTCCAAAACTCACAGGCACTAAACTCGGGTACTAGGTGGTCATCTGTACGTATTCTAGGACTATGGTTAGCGTTCGGTACTAAGAATTAAAGAATTCGGTGTTTTATAACGTCTGTTATCAAAAAACATCGGTAGGGCAAATTATATCAGTATAAAGACTGCCAATAATGGCTTGCATACCATAAAGCATACAACAGATAATGAACACCGTCCAATAAAATTCTGGTATTAGTAAAGATTTTTATAAAACCCCAGACAAATCGTTTCACATAATCTAACAGAGCCGAGAAAAACATAAGCCGCAGCACAACTGAAATTATAGGAATTCCTACATGAACAAATCAGGATTTGAACGCAAGTTTGGTTGGACTCTGTGCCAATGGCAGCCAGAAACTGGCCGAGAGAATTGTCTTAAGAATTCACTAGAAATTTTGCTTACAATTTCTTGCTAAGTGGCAAGACAAACGTTTCATCACATAAGAGTTTTGGCAATAAAGCTCAGGAGACATTGTTACATTACAATGCACTAGATGTTGAATATCTATCTTTATGTAGATAATTGTTCAGTAAGTTTATTCCTAAAGTTAACCAGCAAAGACTTTCGTGAATTAGAAGTCAGATGTCTGATGTTAAACAATGTCGATACGGCACTTCTAGATTTCCACTGGGGGAAGAAGAGATAGGCTTTTCACAAGAGCTTGGAGAACAGCGGGAGGGAAGTACAAAAAGTGAGAGAATTGTATAAAAAGAAGCATTTAGAGAATCAGGGATAAAATTAGACATGGGTGTACAAAGTGAAGATGAGGCAGATATGAGATAGTGAGGAAGGCCAGAAAGTGCATGAACTGCAGGTTGAAAGTAGGAACATAGGAAAGAGAGATACAAAACAATGCCCCAAAAAGAAGGAGTTCGTGGAGCTTCAATTTTCAGGGAAAGAAGTAGCGTTAGGGTGCAGTGAATGTGATTAAAAAAAACACAAACTTTACAATGAAAGAAAAAGTTTGACTGGGAGGTCTAAGAAAAGACACATGATGCTTTATTTAAAATAAAATTTAAAAAGAAAGAAAGATGAAGTTGGAAATTAAGGAGGGATTGAACAGTTCATCAGAGATTGTGGTTAGGGATATAAAGGATATAGCAAACAGTTCAGAAGGGGGGGGGGGGTTATGATATGAGGTATATAGCACACAGTTCAACAAGCACAATGGTTTGGGACGCAGTGTGTATAATAAACAGTTCAGCAAGGATTATGGTTTGGCACATAATGTGTATATATATCCAACACTTAAGCAGGGAGAATGGTTCTGGGACACCCTGTATATGTAGCAAACACGAAATTTATATTTTGGAAAGTCATAGTGCAGTCAGGTTACAAAGGCATCGTGCCGCGTGTAGTACAGAAAACCGTTATTGTTAATGCCCTAACGACGCTTTATCAACTGAACTATTTACATATCGTGTTACTGCAGCACTGTTACAATAAAATACGAAAAGTGTGGTTAACGGCTGTGTCATTTGTGAATTAGTACAAACTTATGTATGTGAACTTTTATTGTTTTCAATTGTTAAGCTGCATTTATCGAGTCTATGCACAGATTATCACAGGCTTCGTAAAAAGAACCCCGTATGAAAAAGACAAAAATCGCATGTTACGTTATGCACTACGATTATCAGATTTTGTATTTTATAGTTCATAGACGCGAATCGCAACACTGCGAAAAGCGAATATTAGAATCGTCATGTCAATCCGTCTGTACGGAAAAACTCGTCTCCCACTGTACGGATTTTCAAGAAATTTCACATTTGAGAATTTTTGAAAATCTGTCCAGCAAACTCAAGTTTCATTAAAATAGGACAAAAATAATGGATACATAACATGAATACCTGTGTACATGTATGATAACATCTTGTTGAATTATTCTTAGAATGATAAATGTTTCAGACAAAAATTTTAAGGAAAACCTAAACACACAATTATTTTTTTTTTCCAAAGTTCGTGCCCTTTATGAGATCGTATGGAAAAAATAAGGCACAGCCAGACATGCCACAGACGACAATATAGTTGGGCGTATGCGATTTGCATGCCGTATAACTAAGGCACGAATAAGGATCCATAATAATAATATTTAATGCTAGTTGCTTATCCATTGCAAATATACGTTAATCGCACGCGCCTCAATGTTGTGTCATAACTTTGTTGCTTGTCATATTCTATACACAGAGGTTTATTTTAAAATATTATTAAAGTATCTATTACTGTGTGTTTATTTTCATTATATGTTAACCTTATTTTAATTCAGCTAACCCAAGTGTTATGTAAAGGAAAACCAACTTGATGCACAACTTATTCTTAGATTTCGTCAACCTCTACATGTTTCGGGCGTATCTAGGCCCATCATCAGGAGGTACAACCGTATGTATACAACAGTTGGTAATTGTCATTCTTTTTAGATGACTCTGTTGTCCTGAATGAATTAGAACAGGACAACGGACAGTCATCTTAAAAGAAAAATTTTGCACGGTCAACAAAACATAACATTTAACCCACGTGTGTAATATTTATATTTTAAATATACTCTTTTATACGAAGCCTTATGATGATCTGTGTATAAGCTCGAAACATTTAGCTTACTTACTTACTTCACTTACCTACCTACCTATTTAATTACTTACTTACTTACTTACTTACTCCATAGAGCAGAGTCCTTCTTGAGAAGCTAACCGGTTTTCAGCTAGTCAAGGAACTCCTCGCATTTTATGGAACCAGAAGGTTTGTTACCGCATTCACAAGTGTCCGTCACCTGTTCCTATCTTGAGCCAGCTCAATCCAATTCATACCCCCACATCCCACTTCCTGAAGATCCATCTTAATATTATCCTACCATCTGCGCCTGGGTCTCTCCAGTGGTCTCTTTCCCCCAGGTTTCCCCACCAAAACCCTGTACACGCCTCTCCCCTCCCCCATACGCGTCACATGCCCAGCCCATCTCATTCTCCTTGATTTTATCACTCGCACAATATTGGGTGAGCAGTACAGATCATTAAGTTCCTCATTATATAGTTTCCTTCACTCCCCTCTTATCTCATCCCTCTTAGGCCCAAATATTCTACTCAGCACCCTATTCTCAAACATCCTCAGCCTACGTTCCTTCCTCAATGTCACCAACCAAGCGAAACATTTAGCTTAAAATGAACAATTGTGTTTATACCGAACCTCAGTTGTTACCGAATGATGATAAAAGCACAACATGATGTAATCAAAATATATCAAATTTGTGTCGTGGACTTTTGTAACCTTCCAAACAAAAATTATCGTAACACACGCACTTACGTATGTACAATATATATATATATATATATATATATAAGTTTCGCGTTTTAACTGACATAACCTACTGAAATCACGAAATTTACATAAATTCAATTCAAGGGCCGATATTCAATAAAGCTATTTTAGTGGTGAAATTTATAATGCAATTCTAATACGGTAGATGGTAATCCGAAACACATGAGAGTAACTCGCCAAATTATCCACAAACATCTATAATCTACAAATCCTAGTTTTACATTTCGCGACCAAATTCTGTTTGTAATGTACGGTTTTAGATAACATGACATATGACGAACCCGATCATCGAAGGAGAAAGAAATATTTTTAAATAAGGTGTGCGTCCAAAGAGCAAAAAATAGGAGACTCTTGGCACATCAGGTTATTATAGACGACACATTTGTTTAAAATATCAAGATGTTTCCTCCGTAGAAAGATATTTGGCAACAAATCACATTACACCTTAACATTTTGGCATCGCGATTAAATGGCATGAGTCTCCCTTCGCGTACGAAATTCTTTTTACTATACATTTAAATTTTAGCATTGTTTACAAAAAAAAAAGATCATATTATATGAACTAAACGAGACTAAAAAATAAAAAAAGCTTAAATTTGTGGGAAATATGACATATATATTTCCGCGTGTCTTAGAAAATAAGTAAATACTGTTAGTTACCAACTATCCAAAATAAATATCTAGAAGATACAAAAACTTCATTTTCTTCTGCTTGTATTTCGATTTGAGCCCCCGGTTGTGATTAGAAAGGTCACAAATGCTGTATTCTTGCGTTGACTATCCTAACATTAACAGTTCACGGTTTCAGTGACTATCATATCTTGTAGTCCTAATACATCAAAACAGTAACAACTTCCGGTTTAAACCTAACAGCAATCGCCGTAACAGGGCAGTAGAGCCAACTACCTCAGACAGTGGACACTGTTCAAAAACTGAAAATAAATAAAATATTTTGTATCAGGTACAATCAATGCAACAGCGGATGTGTGACACACGGCACCGTTCTGGCTGTAAGGAGAAAGAGCCCAGCAGTCCGTGAAGAGCCCCGCCGTTGAATATGCAACACGCTTGTCATCCCACGAGGCTATACATTTGGCCACGCTAGGATACTGTTGTTCGCCATACCGTTGTAGTCAACTTCATCTGCATGTGTATTGGGTCTACTTGCTGACGAATAACATTACAGGAGAAAAATCTATAGGCGAATTGCAGAAATCCAAACAAGTCTATCAGATGAAAAGAAAAGGGCTCCAAATAGGAATTGGAATAGAAGAAAACAGAAAATGGAGCAGGAAACTACGTCGCAAGACAAGAAAAAAAGTTTGTACTAAAGTGAAAAATGGCGTCATAATGGTGCTCCCTCCTCCCTTGGAAAAGAGAGAACAGAAAGAAAAGTTGGAGTAATCAGCTAAGAGAAGGCAATAGGGTGAAAGGGTTTTGACAAATAGCATTGTATATGCCGCAAACCTGCAGGCTGGGAAGAGATGCAAGTATGCATTGTGGCTCGAAGTAAATTAGAATGTAATTAAGCATGCGTTAAGAACAACAAAATAAACCAGCTGATCGTGGTTACTAGACAGACTTTACGTACGTCATACTCAGATATCAGCATGATAGAAAACAGTTTTCTCGCAAGTGTTAAGCCCTACTCAGTTAAAGTCAGAAACTCGTCTACAATAAAGAAGACTTTTTTACTAGACAAAGAGTGACTACGGAATTCTGCCTGCTGCTTCATCGTAAAATCCAGTAGCTAAACCTTAAATTGATCAGGTGCTCATACGATTTACATATAGACTACGTGACACTTGGTTTTATTTAATTAAAAGGTAAAAAGTTAAAGCAGTCTCGTTACAGGCCTTGAGTGGTCCAGAGGGTTCCAGGAAGTTAAGATTCCCAGATTTCATGACAACGGCACAGGATGGCGGTAAGGTTGTCAGCCCTGCGCACCGGCCGCCTTTACCCCCAGGAAATGCTCCTGGTACTCATTTCTGTTAGAGGCTGAGTCGACCCCAGGGCCATAGTGAGATCGGAAGGATTATGTCAATGAAAAATTCCAATGACACCATCTGGAATCGAACCACCGACATTCCGATTTGTAGCGAAGCACCTTAACTACTGTGCTACCGCGATACCCGGTTTTATTTAGTTATGCTACATAAACTGCGCACATAATGTGCCACGCAAAGAATGGATGACTCTCGAGAATGTCCTGTAAATGTCACTTATAATGTACTCAATTTTACAACCAGAGAATCGCCGTCGTTTTTCGGCACGTTCACAAAATTGCGAAAAGCTAGTATTAGCTTTGTCATGTCTGTACGTCTGTCTGTGTGTCCGTCTGTCCTTCCGTCCGTCCGCATGGAAAATCTCGGCTCCCACTGGACGAATTTTTATAAAATTGTATACATCAGTATTATTCGTAACTCAGTCGAAAAAAATCAGTCTTAATTAAAATGTGACAATAATTACGAGTACTTTACATGAAGACAAATATACATTTACATTAATATCTCGCTCAATTCTTCTAAGAACGTGAAATGTTTCAGACAAAATTTGCAGAGAAAATAAAAAGGCACGTTTCATATTCCTTAATTTTTTTTTTCGAAAATCGTGCCGTTTATGAGATAAAGTTGAAAAGTACTGTAGAGCGGGACAGGCCACAGATGGCTACATGCCGCACGCGCGTTGCATGCTGGGCATCTAAAGCTACAAATACACACTCGAAATACGTGATACTTATTGCTTTTCCACTGCAGTTACACGAACGCGCCACAATGTTACGTTATACGTACGCTGCCTTCTTTGTTTAGAATTACGCTGGTGTTCCAGATCAACATAAAAGGCCTAGAAATTGACCAAAACTTTATAAATGGAAATACTGCAATTCACAATACATTTCATATTCTCCATTGCGGGCATAATAGTTCATTCTCCACAATTTCAACCAGTAATGACCAAAACACTTAGGAATTTAACGCTTTTTTTAAATATTATGGTGAATTGAATAATAATTGTGCGCATTTGTTAGGTGAAATTGTAAAGACTGCGCAATATATATACGAGAATTAAATATTTACGGGTCTCCTTGTTGGTACAATGATTATGGCGTAGACACTGATAGAAAAGTTTGAAAAAAAAAGAGAAAGAGTTGGAAATTAGTAAATTCATCTTCCGGTGTACACAGACATTTACATCCCTGACACCACCTGTCAGTGTCATGATTGTACAATCATTAAACCTGATTTTGAGAAAGCACAATTATCGGTCAGCTACTTGACGCTGTTTTGTTTGCTATATCCGTCAAGCTTTACGAATCAAATTGGAAATTTTATTTCTGAATACAATGACTCTCATAAAATGTACATAAAGTAACCATTTTTAAACGTCCATAAGCATACACCACGATATAACAATGACGATTTCTAATGTTCAGAATTCCGTGGCTGGTGTTCAATGCACGGGATCGGCTCTCGTGAATACACTGCCTAAATAAACGTTTATCGACGTTTCAGCAAACATTACGCTCAGCTTCATGATTAAACTGTAATGTTTAATGAAAATTCAAGGAATATACCTCACTTAACTCAGCCTAATCTCAGAACTTGATACCACGCATTGAGAAGGAACTTGACAACTAATACACATTTGGTAACAGCTGCGGTTTGTACCTTCCTGTACATGGTGCAAAAGAAGAGTTTTTATAAATTTTCAGGTGTTTTGGAGTACCAAGTGACAGCCATTTGAGACAGCTAACATGTGGTCGGAGATGTCTCTTTTATACGGAAATCGGTTTCGTTAGTGCGGCTGGGAAATTAGGCAAATCGTGAATGTAGTTTCAGCACAGTGCTACCTCAGGCCAATTTGCACGTGCTTGAGAAATCACCTGGACGCAGCACTTCGTGATCGTTAGGTTGGTAGGCGTGGGGCATCGCCTGGCCACCGCGATAACCTGACCTCCCCCGCTTGACTTGTTCATTCGGTGTTACGTGCTGAGGGTCACTTAAGGGACTCCTGTGGAAATAGAAAGAATGTAGCACACAGAATTCCAACAGCATGTGGCGCTACTCGTGTCTCACCAGGGATCTCTGAGAGGGTGAGTCAAAACTCCGTGCGTCGCTGCAATGCCTGCAATGAAATCAATGGCAGCCACAGCGAAAGGCTCTTGTGAATTAACTGAAAATAGCATCATTAAAAATTCTACACACAATGTACAATCAAAAAAATGTAACAATAAAAACAGAAATTAAAAAACAAGGCGTTTATCTCCAAACTCAGATCTCGCAGGTCGCCTCCTTTCCCAGCAGCAGTGCCGACGCCGATATTGGTATAGAGACGCTTCCGGCCACATGTTCACTATCTCAAATTTCTCTCCCCCCTCCCCCCCCCCAATCCCCTACAATGAAGGCCTATCCTTACTATCGGGATCTTTTTCTTTACGCACGAGTAACTTTCTACCAAACGTCGGACGAGCACACTAGAATTTTTTCTTATGAATTACAGATTTCAACTGCCGCGTTATTTTAGATGTTAAGTTTGACGCAAGCTTTACTAACAATAAAGAGAGGGCGAAGGCTGTTAAAAAAATACAAGCACAATATCAATTGTCGGGTATGTGAGTTCAAGTAACTCTCCTCCAATAACCTTCTCTCACCACCACCACCACCACCAAACACCGTGGAAGTAATTAAATTGTTAATAATTTTCACTTATATTTCATATTCCCAGTTTCTCAGTTCTAATTCTTCATTTCAGTTCAGAGGCAATAGAGCAGTCTGAAGTTTCTTTATCCATTTCAAATAATTCATAAAAGCAAGCTTTTAAAATTCCTCTTAAAATTACAGATAAATGCGTCTGATAGATTTCAGTACTACAGTAGCAGCTGAATATTCTCACAGAATCGATTTTTCCGTGTGGCTTGACAGATGCAAAATGCAGCTTGACAGTTTTAGATACGGAGTTCTGCTATCGATTGCTAAGTCTCTTAATACTTTCACATTTTGCTGTATTAGAATTTTCAGTAATCCACTGCATTCTTAAGTATAATGAAGTGGCCTCCTCCTTCAAAAATACATTTAGCAAAGTAGGCCATATTTGAAACAACGCACTCTCTAAGTGAACACTGCTTCTAATTAACAGATATTATAACTTGTGCACATTAAAGACCATCAATAATGATCGCGGCACTTCATTACAGACCTATTTAGTGCCAAAAACCACGGCTGTCTAGTTAGACGGGATACACTCTCTGACGTTGCATTTTACAGTTCAGTTCGTTATACGCAAAACATGATTCAAGTGTTAAAAAATTGACTCAGGCACGATCTGTCTTCAAAAAATCTGCGTTGGGATGGGGAATACATCTACTGCAAGAAGTGTACGTTTGACAGAAGGTCCTTAGAATTCTTGAGAGATAAACTTTCTACTTAAGATGCAGTGAAATTACATAATGTGATCCATTCCAACCTACTGGCTACGTTCTTCCCGTTTCCACAAGTCTTGCATGTGGCATGTAAGCTGCTCTTCACTAAATCTTATGATAATCTGATGGCCCCCTTGTTTTGTGGAAACCACAACAGTATTAATGAGGCCACAGAAGGTCGCCACTGTACCATGTCCAGAGTAAGTTGGATATAGGGTCCAACCTCTCCTTATATTTCAAGATGAATTTTAATATTATTCTCCAATCTACATTTGTCTCCAAAGTGCTATTTTTTTCCTTGCACTTCATTAAAAATTTTACAAACATTCAACACATTTTTATACATTATTATTATTATTATTACTATTTCTTATTTCTCAAGTAAGCCATATATAAATTACTGAACAAAACGAAAAATAATCAGGCAGGACTCTACAAAACAGAACAAAATAACGAAGGAAATGAAAAGAATGGGAAAAAATAAAGGACCAAATCAAAAGGCAATGAGGCATGAAAATCGGAAAAAAGAAGGAATTTAAACAGAATGACACAGGAAATAGGAGCACAAGTTTTCTAAAAATCTAGGAACCACCTCAATGAACTAAGCATCTGAAGGGTGACACGAAGCAAATTCCCTACTCAGAATCCGCACACACATTAGACGCAACTGCAACAAATTCAGTTGCCCGGGCAACATCGTACACGGGATTTGTGGACCTCTGGGATAGGACAACACGATATACCATAACAAAACATACTCAGACAGGAGTCTGAAAATAGAATAGAACAACGAAGGAAATAAATGAGAATATATGCCAACATAGTAGAACAAAATGTTAAAACATAACAGAAATAACGGAATAGAACATAAAATAGACAGAAAAACCAAATAAACAAAATAGATCATTCCGTAGGAGTGCCCTACATGCGCCTTGGCAGACAGCAATATAATGAAGTTATGCGACCCCCCCCCCACCAATCCCTCATCATTAATCTCTCCAAAAAAAACTCACACCCTGAGTTAAATACGTTAGACTGCCGCCTGAAGCCTTAGGATAGTCATTGTATTCGAAAGCTAACCTCGTGTTTGTCAGTTATTGAGTGAAGCAAGAAACCAGCAATAGTACAATACACACACAAATGGTGTTTCGTGGGAATCCTGACACCTGTTAAAAGCAGCAGCAGCAGCAACAACAACAACAACAACAACAACAACAACGACGACGAATCCCAGTTTGAATTATATTCGTACTACACACTCAGTAATAAAACTGTAATTTATTTCATTCTTATGTAACAGTCTTATTAAACACTAATCTTTACTACAGTTTCAGACATTTTTCAATCGTAGCTTCATCACCTTCAAGGGAATTTATAATGAGGTACACAGTAGGAAGGCTACGTATGGTATAATTCCCTAATGTCTCACGTCGCACCTTCACAGTTTGTTACTTATGTCTTCACATTACGTTTAATTCCAGTGCTGTAAATAAATAAATAAATAAATTTTAGCAAACCTCGCAGTTTACTTAATTACGACGAATTTTGAACTCCCCTGAAGAGGGATAACATACGACCTAAAAATATCTAAAACACATAATTTTAACTTCCTCTAAATTACGTAGCGGAATTGAATTTTGTGGAACTCATACGGCAGGCTAAAATTATTTACATTTTAGAAAGTCGATGTGGCATATTTAGAGACGTCGGCTGGCTGAGCTTATGATGCCCTGAGCACTCTACGTAAGCTTACAGCAAAGTAACTTCACTGTGTGTATAAGACCCATTTAAACGTTTACAAGTCCCATTCATCATTCATACAGCACTGCAGCACTAGTGCTATCTCGCAGCCACTTCCTCCGGTGCTGAGATAATCTTGTTTCACTTCACCTCCCTCTCCGTCACTCTGTCCGCCAAGTCACGGACCCAGAACGGTCTCTAGAGAATGCACAAGAAATCAGTTCTCTCCCTGCACATAAGTTTCATGGCTGCAACATCAGCATAAACATCATCATCACTTCAGTCTACTTTGGAAGTTCAGACCCTTGCCTTGTTTTATCTCCATCTATTATTCAATTTTAGTCCCCTCAACCCTGAAACGGAGATTTGATCTCTGTAAAGCCGTAGCTTAAATTTTAGAAAGTCGGTGTTGGTATTTGTTTTTCTGTTCCTGAGATACAATCCTATTTGTACACAAAGTCTTAAGTTCGGAGTAAAATTTAATTAACAAAGAATTGTCACCTTAACTCACCTGAAACTTTAGAACTCCTTTGTAGGTATCGATACACGTACAAAGGTTTCAATGAAATGGAAGAACGCTGCAACCCAAGAATGACACGCCGTTTTGAAGTTTCCCCTACCGTGCATTGTCGTAGATACCTCTTCAGAAACACCAATTAAATGCACAAGAACCCGATTCCAGTGGCCACGCCGTCTCAGGTGTGGGTCAGTGGCCGCTCGCTTGCTGGGATTGGCGGTCCGAATCTCGCCGGTGGCATGGATGTCTATCTCTTGTGAGTGTTTTGTGTTGTCAGGTACAGGTCTTTGCGTCGGGCTGATCACTCGTCCAGAGAAGTCCTACTAAGTGGAGTGTGTCTGAGTGTGATCAAGAATCCTCGATGAGGACGCTCTGGCCCACCAGGGCTGTTGCGCCATGGTAGAAAAAATACACATATATGTTAATATAACAATATATAAATGTTATATTAACATATGAGTGCATTTAGTTCGTATATTTGAAGAGGTATATAATGGCATACTGTGTTTGGACGTATTTCCAGTAGCTATACCGACAAACCATAAAAGACCACTGACCCTCGCAAACTCACTAGCCGTTTTGATACTGAGTTTTATTGTTACACCGCGCTGAGGAATCTGAAGTATTGTGTAACTAAATACATTTCTCCCCTTTTAAGCTCCTGCCTTGACTTTCGCCTACATAGTGTACAAGAAAGAGCAACAAACCCCGTCCGGACGGTCGGTCTGAAGTCAAATATTTGAAAACCGCATCTCCATAATATGGATCAGATATTTACCGCCACTGGGAATCGAACACAACACACCGGCTTCTGCCATTTATTGATGTTGATAAATTTATTGGGCGATAAGAATACCGTGACTACACAAAAGTTTTATTAGGCATAATGAAAGGGCTTTTGTCTAAAATAAGCAAACTGTAGTGAAGCGAGGGTGTATCCGGTCCGGGATTAATGAACCAACCGTTCCTGAAGGTTTATTGTGGAGATGACGTACAGCTCCATGCGTTATAGCTTCAATGAGACGAGAATTTGTGTAAGTGTAAGGTACAGAGCCGATGGCACCGACAGGAGGAATTATTTGTTCCATAAACTATGAGCAATGATGTGTAAAAATGGCTAAAGAATTTAATTGCATAATATTTATGCTTAAGAGTTAAATAGCGGATGCAGAATCTCCTTTTATAAAACCGTAACGACATAACCCTAATCGAAACTTAACTCCAATATCTCTTTGTTCCCACTCTAATCAGTACATATTTCTGTCCATCCAAATTAACGTGAGTTTTTAACATATGAAAGTAATATGCTTCGGCACAGGCGTTCCATCTTCAGGCTGTTACAAGTAAACCACTTGGAAACAATTTATCAGTAAACTGATGCATCAAATTTTTCCATATTTGAATTCCTCAAAGTTCTCAAAATATCGGTTTATATATTCACTGAAGGTGTAATTTAAGGTTATACTTTCTCGAAACTTACCATAGCGACGATATATTTCTAGGCGACAATGAACGGGAGGATAATATTAAAATTGAACTTCAAGGGGATGGGCGTGTTCGAAGTGGATTCATCTGGCTCAGAATAGGCGCAAGTGATCGGCTCTTGCGAACGCGGTAATGAGCTTTCGGATTCCGTGAAATTCAGGAAATTTCCTGAATCACTGAGGAACAATTAAAATTCATTGAGTAACACATTGTGAGCAGGTTTAACAATCGAAAACTCTTAAGTTCTAGAATGTCTATTGTATTAGGCAAACTGTCGTTATGTAGGCCTATAACAGCATACTCGTATGTAGAAATGAGGGAGTCTGTGCGAGTCTATGTCCACCAACACTACCTTACTTCAAACAAGAATAAGGAAACGGATGGACTATAAAAAACACAATGATTAAACCGGTGAGTGCTCTTTTTTACAGGCAGAACATGTTCCACCGTGTCCTACTTCACTTCATGCGCACACCTCTGGTAACAGACAAACACTGCAGCCTCTCAGAGAACAGAACAAGAGACCAGCACGTGGGATTTATGCGACAGAATCGATTTCCTCTGTCTCGTTCAGAAAGTACAAAAGCGACAACAGCTCAAGGACGAGGCACAAAACCTAGGGCTTAATGCCAAAGCCATCTCTTAATTAAACGAGAGACGAGAGATTGTGAATCACAAACTGCAACAAATAACATGATTTGAGAGTTCATATTCCTTAGGCTACTGCACAAACCGAACGCACAATGTCTAACAAAACATTATAACAGTAAATAAGAAGAACTTTTAATGTGCACTTTTGTCCCATGTCGACTTTTTCACGGCTACACAGGATAACGGTGACAGTTAAGGACGCTACCAATTGTTAAGGTTAGGTAGCCTCTGGCAATAAAGTAACCTTAACTATCGTACTAAATCATAAATATTTCCTGCACGTAATCTCCACCAATGGAAACTACATCTATGTTATTTTCTTACAAAATAACATCAGAATTTGTAATTGCAAAATTTGTAATTGCTAAATTGGTCAAAATATTTCCTACAGAATTTGTGGCTATGTTTATGCTTATTTTAGTTCAAAAGTTAAGCCTTCCTTAGCTATCACCTTCCAGACGAAAGCTAAATGTAGAAATAACGCCTCACAAGTGTCACAAACGAGAACAGACGCCCTGTTAGTACTAGCAAAATTAGAAGACTTAAGAACAAAGCATTTAGATATCGGATTAGGCTTTCGTCGCAGTGCGATTGAGGTCTACCCTCTTCGGGATATTGCACCGCGTAAGTTGGTAGTTGGTAACTACCGACCTACGTTTCGTGCAACATTCCTGAAGGTACTAAGTTTATGTTACTTCTACGCAATAATCTTCATTATTGTTTCATAAACTTCTGCATAGTAGTTCTAAAGCTATTAGAGGGCAGACAAGCGTACTACTGGAAGAACGTGATATTGAATTAAGCTTTGTTTTCTTTTTTCTTTCCATCTTATTCCTGGCCTCTGTCTACTCAGTGTAGGTGCAGAGGGTGACTTGTAATGGGTCACACTCAGTGACACACACATACACACTCGGCAGGACTCCTCTGAACGAGGGGTCGGCCTGTCGCACAGGCCTCTACGTGACAACACACAACAATCACAAGACACACATCCATGCTCCCGGTGGGAATCGAATCCGCAATCGCATCAAGCGAGCGGCCGCAGGGATCGTTATTTGTTATCTTGTACAGGAAAAATCACGGCCACACAAGTAACTGGGCCCTTAATTAGAGGATAACTACAACTAAATCTGAAAATGAATGAAAGACAAAACATCAAAACACAATTCATGTTTATCTCAGTAATTAGCCAACTTGATGCACAAACTTTTTGCTTTACAATAAGTTTATTTCATGCCTCTACATGTTTCGAGCACACGTGCCCATCATCAGGAGGTCAAAATTGCATTACACAGCCTCTCGTATCATCACACTGAAACAAGTGAGTGGTCTAAAATTACTAAAATACAATTCTATAAATATGAGCTAATACTAGCAAAATTTGTGTGAATTTTTTCGGGTGTGATTACTGTGTATTACTTACTATAAACATGCTATGTCATGTAGAGGTTATGTTTATCCAGTTATTAAACTTATTAGAAAGGTGCTATGTCTATTTACATTTATGTTTGCTTAGGCTATCTAGTCATAAAATCGTATAAATTGCTGATTAGTTGTTGTATCTATAAGGTTACGTTTGTCCGGTTGTTAGAATTGTTAAAAATACGATGTCTATTTACATTATCTATCTTAAAAAGTTGTGTTTATCTAGTTATTAAGATTGTTCGGTGTCAACTTACTTTACATTAATTGTTGAATCTACAGGAAATGCAAATTGACTGTTGTTAAAACGTGCTTACA
>Ga0131853_10011882_pt1 | contig 15929 bp, 17 predicted proteins | sample TergutLab28metaG_FD_92764 | JGI IMG/M metagenome (GOLD analysis project Ga0131853, IMG submission 92764) | Labiotermes labralis P1 segment gut microbial communities from Petit-Saut dam, French Guiana - Lab288 P1 (version 2) (version 2) | ecosystem: Host-associated > Arthropoda: Insects >...
AAAAGTGTCCCAGTCGAATTCTAGATTCAATGCTCTGGAAACGCTAGTTGTAACCGTGCAATCAGTGAACATAATAATGAGGCTCTTATAGTTCACATTATTAAAATGATCGGCTTTCGACTTGTTTTAATAGGCCCTTCATCAGAATGGTCGCCGCCGTCCTGCCTGGGATCGCGGAAACTCCATTGCCACCCTACAATATGGGATCTCCAGGGTTCCGTGCAAGAGTGGTCTAAGTGTGATGTAAGTTAATGAATTCAAGAAGGTCCTAAATGCAATCGCGTCACTAATTTTCTTTAGCCTGGATTATGAAGAAGAATGTGCTTTCGAATTTTTTCCAAGGTAATTAATGAGTATGGTAGGCCCTGTTCAGTTTTGTGTTGCGGTCCCTCCGTAGCCCACCCTACACCGCAGGATGTCGTGTGTTCCGTGCTAGAAGGCTGTAAGTCCTGCTAGGTGTGAAAGGAGTTCCTAAGTACAGTCCGGGAACTACTCATACTTTAGTCTACTATATTAAAAAGAATCGGCATTTGATTTGTTTTATCCTCGTTATTTTATCAGGGTAGAAGCAGCCGTCCAGCTTGGTATTGCGGTTCCACCGTTGCCCGCCCTAAGCCCTGGCTTCTCCGATGCCCGGTGCAAGAAGTTCGTATGTTCCTACAGGCGTTTAAGAAGGCAAGGGATGATGTTAGAGCAAGAATTTCCTAAGTTAAGTCCAGTTACAACTCTTTCGTTGGCATAATATTAAAAATGATCGTCGTCTTATTTGTTTAACAGTTTGGCAGCAGCCTTCCGTCTGGGTCCCTCAGGTCTGGTGCAAGAATGTCTTAAGTTCTATCTGTGCACTACACCGTTGTTAGCAAATTATTAAAAAGGAAATGCGTTCGACTTTTTTAACCGTGGTTATTTAAGCAGGGTGTGGCAGATGCCGGCCAGTTTGGTATCGCCCCAGGTTCCGGTGGAGGAAGGTCCGAATTGTGGTCTTGGCACTGCCCTTTCGAGAGCATAATACTGATATTAAAAAGGATCGGCGTGTGGACATTTAACAGAGGTAATTTTATCAGGCTGTGGCAGCTGCAGTCCGGCTTGATCCCTGTGCAGGAATGTCGTAAGTACTGTTGGCACAACTCTTCTTTGAGCACAAAATGTATCGGCGTGTGACATTTAACATAGGTAATTTATCAGCTTGGGTCCTGTGCAGGAAGGTCCTAAGTGCGGTATAGGAACTAATCTTACTTGTGCATAATAATATTGAAAAGGATCGACGTATGGACATTTAAAGGAGGTAATTTAATAAAAGTGGAGCAGCCGCCGTTCAGCTTGGCCTCTCTGCAGAATAGTCATTTGTACGATCCAGGCACTATTCGATTTTTAGTTTCGGCCTCCCGTATCGGAACCTACGCCAAGACGCATGACCAGCCGCAGGACATATTGGTAATGTCCGAAGTATTGTATCTGTGAGGGGAGGGAGGAATGGCAGCCGTCGTCCAGCTTGGTCCCGCCATGTGTATAGCTCTAAGTGTAGTGCTGGAAGTTCATAAGTACGGTACAGGCACTAGGTTTTTTGAGCTTCGGATCCCCCGTGAGGATTCGTATTGCGTAACCCCAACCCCACACCAAGCCCTCCTGCCGGACAAATAGGTAACATATGGCCCTGACAGGTTTTGTACCACGTGATTTGTCACCGGACAGATTGGTAACTTTAAAATATAAAATATGGAGGGTGCGCCGCCATTTGGATTGACACAGGGCCTAGGTGAGGAGGAACACCGAGTGCCTCTAATGCGTGATGGAAAGAAAAGGTAAATGCGGCATCGTCAGAATTGTTAGTAAAAATGGATGGAACCAAATTTGAATGCATGATAAGGTCCAAAGTTGAGGTGATAGACCGTATGAAAGTACAAAACGTTACGTTTTCCCCAAAAAGAGGCATGTTAAAATTTCGCACCCGCCTAGGGAAAAAAGTCAAGTATATATATGTCAAAAGGCGGAAAGCAAGTGTGATGGTCACCCTTGTGGCATTCCATGAGTAATGGAATACATCGATGATCGGGGAAGAATTTTTGCCAGTGCAAAACGTCACGCGCATGATCCACGGCACAGTGAGAATGGTAATTAAGAACTTACAGCTTGGCATTTATCTAACTGTAACTAAACACGTGCAGAAGCGTGCCTCTTTCAGCTATAGCAGAAAGGCCCGTACGTGTTGGTTAGCTGCAGGTACGTAGGTAATTTCTACAGGTGACGCAGACATCTAAGTTTGAAACCACTGACGCAATATACATCAATTATGATCTTATGATATATCGAATGAGGGAAGGGGAAGAGAGGTCTAGGTGTCTCTATAAAATGTAACACTAGAAGAAACCCACACTCTCATAGTTTTGTTGTCGTGGGCGCTTGAGTGTGTGCATCGTGAAAGAAGTTGCTAATGTGTGCTAAAGTTGCTAAGACACCCCATCATATCATTGTTGTGGTGGTCACTTATGTGCATTGTGAAAGAAGTTGCTACTGTGCGTTAGAAGCCGCGAAGACGAAGCGTGTTGAGCTAGGTGAAGTTTTGTACATGATACCTCAGTGCAGTGAGTTGAATGGTCAGCATGATTATCACGAATGTGCTTGCGCAACATCGCTTACATTCACACACGGATTTTTTGTCCGGGGTTCTCTGCTTGAGGTTAGCGAAACACTGTGGCCTCGAAAGTGCCTATAGCATTCAACAACGCTAAGCAGAGCACTTCAAACAAAACTCTGTACGCGAACGAAAGCGATGTTACGCCTTTATATTCCTGAAACCATAATCGTGGAACATGTGCGTAACCCCCGTTAAGAGAGAGAGAGATAATGCATGGCTTCATCTAGGGGTCGATGCTGCTGCATTCGTATCCGGTAGCTGCTGCTGCTCCTTTGCGAAGAAGGCGTTCCGCAGGGGTGTGTCGAAAAACACAGGTAAGTGCAGTGAATTTTCATTTTAATAATATACGCATTGATCCGATGGAAACACAACAGCGTTCAGTTATGTTAGGTCTTCATAAGATAGTCACGTTTGCACCTAGAAGGAAACTGTTGCACACAGACAATGTTAGATATGTGTAACCTAGCCTTTTCCATGTACCTGGTAATTTATATGTGAGCAGAGAATTATTTTACATCTCCACCTAGGTTTAACATATCAGTTCCAGCGTATCCCGGGTGTGCTGCTGCTGCTGCTGTTGGGGGGAAGTTATGAGCCTGCACGCCGGCGGTGATGCTGTAGAGAGAGAGAGAGAGAGAGGGAAATAGCGAGCGACAAAACGAGCTTTCCGTCGTGTGAAAAAAGTATACTGTATACACACGAAACGAAGAACACAACAAACACAGTTAGATAACGTATATTCAACATAAAATATGTGATTACACAAACGATACAAATTCCTCGTGCAGGTGAGGAAAATTAATGTGTGTACTGACATTAGGCATAGGTTCCACGTACACCACCGAATCTAAAGAAATGGTCATATATTATAATAAGTCAGGTAAAGCAGGTACGTAATCGCGCTATTGTTGATGCACGATATTGAAATTTCGGGCAAGGTAGTGCAGATCCAGCGGCGTCAGACATATGGACTCACTGCCGAGATACAGTCTTGTCAACCCGCGGCGACAATTCGGTGTAATTAACCGAAAGTTACCACTTTCGCACCTGATGACTGAAGTCCCCCCTCACCCTCCTTGCACATAGCATTGTCAAACGTATGTAGACACTGAGCCATCGTATAGAATTCCTCATCCTGGAAAATAATGGACTTTGATCCACATCTCCGTATGACGCCGATTCCTAACTGAGGAAGATAGTCACCGGAAGGGTAGAATCCGACAGACACGTATTTGGTCTTATTAGCATTTATGAAAAAACCGCCTCAGGAGTACTCTCTTGAGATCTAATCAGGATTGCCACCCCAGTAATTACAGATGTCACTGTAGGCGGACGAAGCAGCGTCCGACAAATGCTGCTCATTCCTGGACAGTGGGGAGGTTCCTCTTCCCCCTCCTCCGCTTGGCATTTGCAGCAGGAACGTCGGTAGCAGATGGATTAGTTGGCGTCATCGCAGCAGCAGGGAGAAGAATGATGTGGCACGTGCTCGATCGGGTTTTTAGAGAGCTGCAACAAATTCGACAGTATGACGTGTCATATCAGCTGGACATTGGACAAAATCCTTCTTCTGCAGATAGTACATTAACCTATGGTAGAGGGAATGCTCGGTTTTGGTTCCTCAAGAAAATTTTGGAAACCTGTGTAATGTGAATATACACCAGCTTTTGTCATTGAATGAAACGCATTCCGGGCACTCCAAATGCTCCAGATTATGTATCGGCCTTCCCGTCAGTCCGGTGAGGAATGTATATTCAGAGACACCATAGGCGTGGGGGTGCGCGAAACCCGCCCTGATCTCAGTAATGAATGTGTGCAATTCTTCATATTCTATATGTCCATCGGCATTATATAGACCGCTATCTGACGAGCCATTGTCCGCCACCTTGTAGGGGCACTTGAAATGGTATATTAGGACGCCGCGGCACTGGACACGCACAATACCTTGACGATAGTCACATTCTGGCGCTTCTGCAGGAACTCGTAATCATTCACGACCTCCCTCCCTCCAGCCATGATAGATTAGGAATAATTAGAGTCCGCAAAGTACCTACTTTTTATAGGCAGCTTCGGCAGCATTGACTCCAGCCGCCACGTGACATCCGAGCCCCTGCTCCACCTGCCAGTCTGCTGCGCTGCACGCATCGAATAGCGATATGAAATTTTTTGGGGTGTAGCCCAGATCGAAGTTGAAGGTGAATAGACGTCGGTCGACAGGCCTTGTAGCTGTCGCCTGTTAAAGTCCCAGGAAGTGCACTTGCGTTTCATGAATGCCGCGATGCTGCGTACGAGCGGTACGATGCCATATGTATTAAAGAAGTAGATACTCGAAGATTTGAGTCTGAATTGCGAGGCTAGCCAGTTTTAAACTCGCTCTGTGTGGGGATTGGCATTGATGATGACGGTGGATGTTTGCGCGATTGATTGTCGTAGGAAATTGGATGGGGTTAACGTAGAGGAATGAGTTGACGTCACGCATTATACACAGTATGTGCGCGGTGTCCATTTTAGAATTCGGTCGTGACGGTACGCGCAAAATCTATGAGAACTGAATTGTCGAATTCTAGGTATAAATGGCACGTGATCCCCTCGGGCAATGGTTTATTGAATTTCAACTCGATTCTGATTTGCCGTTCTCGGGGTGGAATTTATAACCCTCCGACGTGCCCCTATTAGGTGTGAAGACGAACAGTAACATAACATAGCCGTTTATGTGCATATCGTGTGATATCTACAGTCCCCTGATCGCGGTGAAGTATGCCGGACGCCTCGAAAAGCGTCCTGTAGATCATGACGGAATACTTTTCGTGATCCATGCTCAGAGTTAGGCCTTCGTTAAGGACCTGTTTACCGTTCACAAACAACGGAATGTCGCTGATGTCGTAATGCTGAAATTTGTAAGGTTAGCTGTTCAACGAACCTATAAAATCCGTATTATTAACCATGGTGAACAAGAGACAATGCGGGATGGGACCCAGGACTACTTTGGCTATAGACAAAGATTTTTATCCGGTCGAGAATGTGACCGTCTTGAGTTCTATCCTCGTCAATTTACAGCACGCGAGATTCCCCTTGTTCAGTGTCGAATTGTGAGCCAGTATTAAGGCGGAGTTTGGCAAGACGCGTCTGCAGAGTAATTGGGCGTCGAAGAATTTGAAAATTGTTTTTGAATCGACACTCTTATTCAACAGATAAAAGTTCAGTCGAGCTTTCGTCAACCTGATCTGCAACGTGAAGCCCGGCAGCAAGTATAGGGGCACGTTACATAAGTCACTATGTAATCGACCAAATAGCTGGATTTCCCTACTCGCACCCATTCTGTGCCAACGTGTGATGAATCCCACGTTCGCCGTGGCGATCAGATTCTCGGCCGAGGGATCTCTACGCTGCACGTCACCCGTGTCTAGATACCAGTAGGCGTTTGGGAGATGGGTGGCTGCAGCATCTGTGCCGTAGATTGTGAGAGTCTCGAGAGGAGAGAGATAATGATAGTGCTCACTCGCCTGCGTGATGGTGATGCAAATGAGAGTGAGCTTACATTGACATAATAGGGAGTGCAGAAATTTATTTGTCAGGCCCTGAGGTCCGTAAATTCCGCATCATTTCCGGAGGCCGGAATCAATTTACCTCGGATGTAGAGTTTGATATCTAGATCAAAGTCCGTGTCGTTAAAGGTAGTTATAAAAAATTCCAGAACATTTTGTTCGACGGGGGCGATGGGTTTGTAAGGGGACTCTATTGTCCCAACCACAGACATCTGAATAGGCCTGTGTTCAAAATGTCAAATTCGCGGCAGACATGTTCGTCTGCTGAAGAGTGATTGAATTAAAACTAGAAAAATAGTCCGTTTTTATTATTTTTCTCGGTGCACACTTCATTTTTTGAGGCTTGTTCTCCCTCTTCTTCTTACCTCCCGCCACCGCCAACCTGACGCGTTTGCGACCGCGACCTCGCAATTTTCCAATGAAATTTTGGGCGGATTCAGTGACATGTTTTGAATCCTTATCCCCGGCGGTTTTGCGTCGGTAGGTCTGTGTTCAATAATGTCGGTAAGGACCTTGCCACCAGTACGCAACGTCTCGCGGCCCACTGCTTAAACCTGCTCCATAGGAGTGGGCAGACGCAGGGGAAGAGACTGCCGAAAAAATTTCCGATCCCTTGTCCTGGCTGAAGGTAGAGCGGGGCAGGGTAGATGGGACCGATCCCCGAAGTAGTTAGGCCGCGACCCGCCTGACGTAGGTTGTACACTTCTAATGGATCCATCGCTGTGAATGTCCTATTCAAGATGGCGACGCCCCCTTTTATATACATTTATTAAAACTTGTAATATTTTTCGAAAATGAAGCAACACAGTTGCGGAAGTCGTGCTGTCCTCGAAAGGGATGTGCACACCCTCGGTCGTCAGGAATGCGATCCGGATGTCGTGTAATTGGCGCTGCTCCACAGACACATAATACACGTTTCGAAATTCGTGCTGACACGAAGATAATGATAATGGGAAGGCGAATGTCCGCATGCTGCAGACGGCGCTGTCGCCCACAAAGTGCGGTGATATCAGATAACAGTATATTAGGGCGATGGTTTCCTCCTCCATGGGGGCAAGAAACTCGAAATTTAACTCAACCTCACTTCCCAATTTGGGATCGAACCCAGGTCGAAGGGCCCAACCATTTTCAATTTTTACCGTTAAATCGGCGTGCTTATTCTGTCCGTAGATATCATGCGAGGCGTTGCTGAACAGAGTGACGTAAAAATGACTCTGCGTTGACATACTTAGATGTTCTTCACGCTAGCTGCAGGCACCCAAGAGTCAAAGTCCTGACTATAAACTCGCCAGCGGACGAGATTTTCGCGAATGTATCTTGTGACCCTATTGATCAGTATTTGATATATTTTATAGGCGGTCCGGTCAGTTATTCGTGCGGGGTTACATTTCTCGCGATATACCTGGCCGTCCATGGGCGTGCCGTTCACATCTTCGAGTTCGTAAACGACTTGCTCTCGCTTATCGATAACTATTGCGACTCTGAAAAACTCGGGGCTAAAATTCTGTTCGGCAGCTTTGGCAAACCGCATCTTCTCCTTTCTGATGCACACGTTCTGCCCCACCCGAAACGTCGCTTTTGCGCGTTGCGGACACGCCCCCTGGCCTCCCCCAATCTCTTCCATATAGCAAGCACGTCCGAATCGATGATTCGCAACGGCGTCATGCCATTCGTAGAGTGAAACGCGTCATTCTAAGCCTTAAATTTTGGCATAACATCCATATATATGTATGTATTTTTATACGTAAAATATTTATAGAGTCTATCACGAATCGTGCGATGCACGCGTTCCACGACCGCGCGTTTCAAGTCGCGGTTCCTAAACACCTGAAACTCGATATCCCGCTCGCCTTCTAACATGTCCTGAAAATGTTTATTTAAAAATTCCTTGCCTTAATAGTGCGTAACCTGTCGAATATTTAGCGTCATTGAATGTGGACCGAAACGCCGAGGCGACTTACGGACCGCTCTTGGACTTTATGCGGATCAAAATTAGAAATTTCAAGAATTCGTCTGTAACAGAAAGAATATCTTTAATTATCGTTATATTTTGCGTAGGCCTGTACATCCAAAAGATGGCATTCCCACACGTCAATCACGTTAGTCACTGTATAGGGATAACGTGCGAAACGCTTCCTCACAGGTGTATGAAATGTGTAGGCATCCTCTTTCTCTAACCATGCTCCGATGACGTTGTCAGAATACATTTTTGACCCAGGCGTCCATATAACTTTTTTGCCAACGCCGCCGCCGTGGCCGACCGAAGCTTCTGCAGAGTCGAGAAGGCGAACGATCTTGCGGGGTCATAATACAGTTTGTTAAAAGTAGTATGGTCATTAATACTTTACCCACTTACCAAGTAACGTTGATTTGACACCCCTTCACTTCGGTTTCGCGAAACGTGGCGCAATGACTCCACGAAATTCCTTTCCTCGCGTTATATTAATGTTATTGCCAGGCTGGTATCTGTTCAAATGAGCGTAAGTCAATATCAATATTTTTTATGTCTTTAAGTCGTCCTTGCCAATAAGATGCTTAGTCACGTTCTTACGCGTCAGTAACTCCCACAGCCTCTCCGTTTCTCTAAACACGGTTCCTTTAATTGTGATATTTTCATCGGGATCTATAAACACAGGAGAATCACCAGTCATTAATTGCTCGCCATCTCTACGGATACCGTATTGTGCATGAAAAAAACGTCTGCTGCTGCTCCTCGAGGGACTAGCTACGGTTCGGACATTTTCTTCTTCTCCTCCTGTCTGTGCCCTCTCCTCCGGCGTGACGTCATCATCATCATCTTCGGTAATATTAAATCCTTTTTATGGGTCTCATATACTATCTCTTTCCATGTCGAAATAATTGGTGTGGGAGGGCCGTGTCGCGGCGTCGTCGGCGCGTCGAATTTAGAGACAATCAGCGGTTTTGCTAGCTCTGTTTCGAGGGAGGAGGGCAATTCCCTGTTTGCTGTGTCGGACATTACTCGTCTTAGAAACTGAGCGATACACTTTGTCCGCATCTTCCGTCTGATATCGGTCTCGCGAATCTTATTGTGCATCTTAAACGACTATTCATACGGATGGTGTTTTTTACGTCTACTACGTTTCTTTCGCTTGCGAGGCGAGGGGCGTCGTCGTTTGGAGCCCCTATGGTAGTGATCGACAGTGACGAGGTACATCTTACGTAACATTTTTAACGAGGCTTAAAGATTAAGCTGGCGATCGTTGGCAGTATGGTGTCCAGTGGGGGCAGCAGAAATCCCCCACGCCGCACAATTAGTCGCTTCTTGCCGAAAGTGACACGTGCCTATCGGCGACCTTGGGAAGCGCTGAATTGTATTCTTTTAGCTTGCGCATGTTACAATCCGATGATTTTAAATTGCTGTTTAGCACGTTCAACACACACTCGCTTATACAGTTATAGAGTTCCTTGTTACAGTTGGTTATTATGGCTTTAGGTAATTTTGGTTCGGCCTTCTTCAGCACGTTAAGGGCGTGGTAATTCGATCTTCCACGCTTCATCGCCTATATCGGAGTGCACGACTGGAGGATATTCTTCTGGGAATATGTTGGTTCGAAACCGCAGAACGTCATCCGGTTCTTCTGTACGACAAAAGATGTAGTAACCCTGCGGTCGGCTCTTCCCATCCAGGTAGGCTTCATATAACCCGAGACTATTTTCGGAATACACTTGTTGGGCGAACTACGCGAACTGCTTCTTATCTATGATGTCTTTCAACGCGACCAGATAATGAGCATTCTGTGATTTATCTCTACAGTAGCGGCAGGGATGAAACAGAATTTGCGTAATCATATTCACAATGATATTTGTGTGATGGCTGCCTCTTCTAAACATGTCACACAGTTGCTTAGAATAGACGTCGTTAAACACAGATCGTCTAGGATCAAGAGGCACGGTTTGCCACCACCAACACCGAAATTCTCCGGTACGCGCTCGTGATATGTGGTGTTTGAGGGCAAGTTTTGACGCTGCGGAAGAGCAGTGTTCTCACTTTAACACCAGAAAATGCCTTCGCCGAATTCACGTTCGGTGCAGAGTGAGTCTTGGATCTATAGCAATCGTATGCAGAAAGACGTTTTGCTCAAACCGCTAGGCCCGCTCACTATACACGAGAATTTATGCTTTAATTTAAGATAATCATCACTCATGGATGGTCAGGGTTATGACACAACCCTCTCCTTCCCTCCCCCTATTTGTACCTAAACGGGACGTACACATTGTCACCTAATCGCCTTAACTTAAAGAACGAGATTCTGTAGAATTTTTCTTCAGTTTCGGTAAAAATTGTGTAGGTTCCGCCCACTTCCTCATTCGTTTAATCTTCTTTTCTGTGTGTACATTGACCAATGTGGGTTCATTTCCCTTGTTCTCTCTCAAAATCACATCCCTGATGACATTAATATGTACTAATTTCGACGCGTTGTAATTGAATGTTTTACCCCTCACTTTACAAACAGTCTTTTCTCGACCGTCCCCGGTCACACATTCTTTCGCCCACCACTCACAAATTTCGAAATGCTCTCTGAGGGGCGCAACTCGAAGGTTATGTCTCCCAATTTGCCCGTTTCAATCAGTGGGGATTCAACCCTCAGCTGAATGTTTACCACAGACTCAGTGTCAGAGTACATCGCGTTCCCTCCCAGCCGGTCGAGGTAGCGACAAAGATGTGTACTTGACCCGGCGGTGACGTAAGCTCCTATTACCTCGGTAGTATGACGCAGACTCTCTGCACCATACTTCCACGATATCGAGACTAGGTCATCGCCGGCAAACGCAAGTTTCATCAACTCTACGCCAGGGGTGGCTACGAATCCATACAGTTCTTTCGGTTTCGTGATTATTTTGGTCAATTTCCGATCGTTTCGCTCAGTCAATTTGACTCACATGGAGTTGAGACAGAGTTCGGCCAGACCCCGTTTGGCAGCGTTATAACTGATCGCTTCCGTCTGTAGACGTATCCCTTCACTCTGCCAAAACGAGTCCACATATCGATCTTTGTCTCCGGGACTCTGGCCCCAGGCAGGATAGCTGCTAGCCTCCGCTTTCAGTTCCATAAATGTGTTTATATAGTCGACGAAATGTACCCCTCGTCTCTTTCGGGGTTATAGTGGGTAACTTGACACTCGTACACCTCATATATATCGATTATCCGGTACCCCTATACAACGGTCAATCCCATCTCGTCCTTTACCCACGTACCGGTGAGGGCACGATCCTCATCTCGGGTATGCCCACATACCTCCCTTGAGGATGTAAGGACGCACGTTCTACACAGGCAAAACATGAGTTTATTATTACATCTGAAAGCGAGGACGGGGTGATAAAATCTCTTTGGTGGAACGATCGAAAATTTGATCAGGCCGTCCATACCTAGGCACCCATTCATATCCCTACACACATCGCATACGTGAATGAACGTGTGCCCACGGGGAACTTGAAATACTTGCATATATACGGGTAGAGTCTCATGACGACGACATATTGAACGGTCTCCTTCTCCCGTGCCTTATAGTGGAAGCGCATGGCCGCGGTTCGACCACCATACAGGCCATCACGGGTACGCAACAGACTCTTTTGCACTATGGAATGCCCGAGGAGTTCGGATCTCCCTGAATCGTCAAACTCACATTCCCATTGCACCTTGACCAGTTAACCCGCTTGTGTTTTGTGATCGAAGCCCCTCAACGTTTGTTCATAACGTTCCGCTAGCGTATCGCCTTTAAGGATGATGACGTCACGGACTGCCTGGCACGTATGGCCGTGATAGTAGCAACCTAAGAACTTGTAGATTGTGCGAGTCTCGGGGCAATAACCATCGCCACTGAAGCGGGGTATTTAGAAGAAATTGTACTCGCGAAATTTGCGACAATGGATTATCCTCACACCGTCAATCTCTTCCATATGTAGAAGCCACATAAATGCCTTCTTGCTTTAGTTGTTATAGAACGTGTAACCACCCGTCGGTGCTGCAGGAATCGTTTACGCAACAACTTATTGCAAGCCGACGCGATCTTTATCGATTCGAGAAATAGTTCCTTACACTCGTGCTTTTCGTGCGTCACGACCCATCCGCACTTCGCGCAACATCACTTACGCTCGCATACAGATTTTTTTCAATGTGCGTTGCTTGTGTTTATCGTAGGACTACAACTTCTGAAATGTCTATGACATTCATAGTAAGGGATTCTAATGCTCGAGAATGTGCACGAAGGTTTGAATATACAGTCACTGCAAGCGTGGTTGCAGGCGTGCGTGACAGCACGTCTAAATGCCTTGTTGCAAACTTTACACACGTACTTCCTAGCAATGGCAACAGTAAGTATAGTGAACACGTGAAAATATTATTCGACACCATCGTACAGTTGATTCATTAGCTTAGACTAGTCGACCTGCCCTTCGAACATTTTATCTTCGCAAACTCAGACGCTGGTAGACAACTATCTTATAATTCCGAAATTTTTCCTGGAAACGGACTAGTCCGGGGATCCCTCCCAGTTAGACAGGTTAATGCCGGTTTCCTTGGGTAGCGTTTGGACCGCGTGACGTATCTTCCGGCCTTGACGATACGCCTTGTAAAGGGATCATTATTTAGTTTCGCAATTGCTATTATAAAAACATGCGCCAGGCAGTTTTCCTCTGCCTGCCCCTCCTAGGTACTTCCTCTGAGGTGCGCCAATAAGAAGAAAGTTATGCCCTGAACAATTAATTTTATGCTTACCAAAACCGACGGGAATCTTGAAATGTAGTAATGCTGCTCTTAGTGTACAAATTATTAAAAAGATCTGTTTTCGACTTGTATTAATAGGTCCTTCATCAGTATGGCAGCTGCTGTCCATCCTTGTATCGCTGTCCCTCTATTGCCCACCCTTCGCACCGGGACGTCTAGGGTTCTGTGCAAGGGTGGTATAAGAGTGAAAGAAGTGAATGAGTGCAAGAAGTTCCTAATTACAGCCCCTGCAGTACTCCTTCTTTAGTCTAAATTATTAAAAAGAATCGCTTTCGACTTGTTTTCATAGGTAATGTATGAGGGTGGCACCCGCCCTTCAGGTCGGTATTGCAGTCCCTCCGTAGACCACCGTACGGCCCAGGACAACCACGGCTCCAAGCAAGAAGGTGCTTAGACCTGATTGGTGGGCAAGAATGTCGTAAGTGCAGTCCAGGCCCTACTCTATCATTAGTCCATAATATTAAAAAGGAACGGCTTTCGATTAGTTTATCCGCTCGGTCGGCGTCTCTGCGTTGTGAGGTGGAGAAGCATTCGTTTAGCCGCGGGGGATAGTGTACCGTTGAGTGCACGGCAGGGTTTGAGAAATGAGGACCACATTAGTCCTCGGCAGGTAGTGGCTGGTGAAGTTGTTTGCCTTCGTCTGCTTGCTGTATGGCGGGATGAGCTGTGGTATGCCTGGTCCTCGAGACATCGAGGCCGTGTAGCCGGGTCTCCTGTCTTCATGTGTCTTGCAAAACGTCCTTGTCGATGTGTTGGGGACAGTTACTTGTGAGCCCTCGGGTGCCTCCAACCCCCAGACAAGTTACTAAGGGTATCGATCCGAGGGCTGGCCTAATTTCGTCCTCGGTCCTTTGAGCGATAGAATGCTGATTAGTGGTGGCCTTGTGGTGAATGGTCATTATGTACAATGCAAAAACAGAATGAATTTACCAAGTGTTAGTGTTACATACTTGTCACAGAATAAGATAACCAAAAGGTGAATTAACAATATGAAACAAAATCAGTCTGAAAATTGTTTCAAATTACTTCTGGCAATCCTGTTCAATGCATGTCAAATGTTATTCCTGCAATGGGCACACAAAACACAAATATTACTAGCATGAAAATTCATCAGGTCTCGTTGGCCAACCCTTCAAATTTTCAGAAATCACGCTCTGTTACTCCAGATTCGATACTTGGCTGTCAGTAATCTACAGAGCAGATTTGAATACTGATTAATGTTACCTTCAATACAGACAGAATACTTACCTCTACTTAGCCACAGATTTAAACATATATAATTTTTCAGAAATAAGAAAACTTTACATTAATTCGCATTTGTTCACAGAGGAAACCCAATGAACTCCCCAACCACATCAAAGCACCGTACTTCCTAACAAAGTCAACATCTTCGCACCAAGATCACTTCCTGCTGAACGTGACTGTAACAAAATTCTACAGTCCTTCACAATTTCAGGCAATGCACCATAAAATCAAGAAGTGACGTATTGCCTGTGCTTAAATAACGTAACAAAAAATCAGAAGCTTGTGTAGAAACGGTTTCAGGCAAAGTTAAACTGAAAGAGGAACACAACGGTCATAATGGTAATGTCTCAAGCAGCATTCAATCACACAAACATTGGCCCTGGTATACGAAATATTTGTCCCAACTGCAGTGGATAATCACTGTAGTTGTATTCTTTTAAAGTGTCTTGAAATCCTGTTCGAATGGCACATACTTCTGCAGCAGAGCTTTTCCATCGATTTATCAGATCGGAGGGTGTCCTCCATTCTGAAAATCTGTCTTTAAGACAACAAATGCATCAGACTGCAACAACGAAGACGACGTATTCAGCAAATCATCAAAATATTACGGGTATTTGTATGATGCAAGTCAAGTGCATGAAAACATCCACCTCAAGGCCTTATAACTCGTATGTGTGAATTCTGAGCAGGAAAGCCCATTTTGTAAACATATCAATTGTTTGTGAACCGTCCATTATGAATTTACACAAAGTTATTCACCAATTAAATTGTACTTTCATACATTTAAAGATACCATACCCTTTACTCACACAGTGTTCTCTAATCTCCCCACTGTGTTTCTATCTGTTCTTGGTGCCTGATAACAGGTACTATCACATTTCTGTATCAGTTTTCTTTCTATCATGCACAGCCTTTCGCCTCTTTTACTGACTTCCTGCGCCCATTAGTCCTGTTACAGATATTCAGCTATAATGATTGCCCTCTTCAGGCATAAAATAAAATATTTGTGCTGAAATTCACACACAAGGACTAGGTTGCCCTATGACAACACCTGAACAGAAAGGAAGATATCACACAAACACACACACACACACACACACACACACACTCACACTATTCTTTCGCTACAACAAGGTTGAAAATCATGATGTACAATAGCATCTACCTGTTGATGGTAGCTCTCAATTACTTAGTCCCATTCTCATGACACAACACAGTTCTCAATGCAAACTTAAAATCACGTACTTGTGAGACCAGTGAAAACATGTCATAACTAATTCACAGGAAGTTCAGTTTGTAGTGTTTGTGTGTGTATGTCTATATTTAAATGGGCATGATTCTGGGGTAAAATATATGTGAAATTTTTTGTGTGCACAAATAATGAGAACTGGGGGAGCATGGTAGTGTTCCGTTCATTCTTGAATTTTAAGTTTGGTGATCATGCGTCCTTATAAAATCTTGTAAATAAACCCAAAATAGTGCACAGTTTATTCTTAATATATTTATCAATCTCTACACATTTCGGAAGACTATGTGCCCGTCATCAGGAGATACAAATGTGTTATTCTATGGGGAAGAATGTATATAAGGATCACTGCACTAAACTGTGTTTTCTTCGGGCACTGCCGCCCACACGTCTCTCTCTATGCCACAGACAAAGCCTGTACCGTACGTGGTCCCCTGCCGACACCTCCCGCTCTAAACTGGTCCCAACTGCACGAAGTAACGTCCTTCCTTCTTCGCACCACCGTCTTGCAGGCAC
>Ga0131853_10011883_pt1 | contig 15929 bp, 15 predicted proteins | sample TergutLab28metaG_FD_92764 | JGI IMG/M metagenome (GOLD analysis project Ga0131853, IMG submission 92764) | Labiotermes labralis P1 segment gut microbial communities from Petit-Saut dam, French Guiana - Lab288 P1 (version 2) (version 2) | ecosystem: Host-associated > Arthropoda: Insects >...
CAAACTATGCGCGACCATTTACGTAATAATGGTTTTAATGCTTTTGCAGCTATGAACAGCGAGGGTGTTATCCGTATAGAGATACGCGGCGTGCCGCGCGCAGAAGCCGATGCTTATGTAGAGCGGCTGCGCCGGGTGGGGATAGAAAACCCGCTGGTAAGAAGGTAGTTTATTATTAGTTATCAAGAAAAAATATATTATCATCAGACCAGTCAACCCAAATGAATTTAACGGGGACTATAAAGTTTTGCCCATCAAAGGGAAAGCTTAGTATGTAACGTTTTTCATACCATTGGTCCATCACTTCCTAGTTACCTTCCAATAATGAAAAAAAGTTTATAAAAAAATAAAGTTTTTAGCACAAAATCTCTCCTTTAAGCAAAAGCTTGTTAAAATAAGTTTTATGTGTTAAAGTACGGCTATAAGCCTAAGGGCTTTGGTAAACAGAACGCTTTCGTATAAGGAAAATCCTATATGGAGGTGTAAAAAATGTATGTAAGTGAAAAGAAACTACTACGAGCATTGTTGTTTACCGCATATATGCTCGTAATAGCCTTACAACGGTTGTATTAATTACAACCTACATTAACTATTCACTTTTACCGGCATTTTTACCGTACTTTTTAATTAGCTCTTCGCTTACATTAGCAGGGGCTTTGGCATATTTAGCAAATTCCATACTAAATTCGGCTTTCCCTTGCGTGTTGCTGCGTAAGGTGGTGCTGTAACCAAACATTTCGCTAAGCGGCACTTCACTTTCAATCACGCAGTTTTTGCCTTCTTCGGTACTGCCGAGTATCATACCACGCCGTTGGTTAATGGTTCCTAAAATAGTCCCCTGAAACTCGCTTGGTCCTTCAACCACTACTTTCATAATAGGTTCAAGGATTTGCGGCCCAGCTTTTAGGTAAGCCTCACGGAAACCGCCGCGGGCGGCAACTTGGAAGGCCATATCGCTACTGTCTACCGGGTGGTATTGGCCGTCATTAATGGTACATTTAACACCTACGATAGGGAAACCGATAAGCCCGCCCTTATCGAGGCAGCTCTTAAAGCCTTTATCACAGCTCGGTACAAATTCGGTGGGGATAACACCACCCTTAATGCTGTTCACAAATTCGTATTCGCCTTCCATTGGGTCGATAAATCCGGCCACACGTGCATATTGGCCGCTACCGCCGGTTTGCTTTTTGTGAATGTAATTAAAATCGGCGTGTTTGGTGATGGTTTCGCGGTAAGCTACCTGCGGCGCACCGGTGGTAACTTCGGCTTTATACTCACGCTTCATACGTTCAATGTATACTTCAAGGTGTAGCTCACCCATACCTTGCACAATGGTTTCGTTACTTTCGGGGTCAACAAAGGTGCGGAAGGTGGGGTCTTCTTTGGTAAAGCGGTTAAGAGCTTTGGCCATATTATCGGCGGCTTTTTTATCAACAGGCTTTACCGAAAGGCTGATAACGGGGGCCGGCACGTACATACTGGTTAAGCTGTAATTTACCTTTGGGCTACAAAAGGTGTCGCCGCTGGCACAATCAATACCAAAAAGGGCGGCAATATCACCGGCCGGCGATTCGCTAATGTCGCTCATTTCGTTACTGTGCATACGTACAAGGCGGCCAACTTTAAATTTCTTTTGGGTGCGGCTGTTAATAAGCTCATCACCTTTTTTAATGGTCCCCTGATAAACGCGTATGTAGGTAACCTGCCCGTATTGGCCATCGTCTAATTTAAAGGCAAGGGCTACGGTAGGTTTGGTAGCATCGCTGGCTAAAATTACTTCGGCTTCGTTATTAGCAAGGTCTAGGGCTTTGTTGGTAACTTCGGCCGGGTTAGGTAAGTAGCTAATAACGCCATCTAACACCGGTTGCACGCCTTTATTTTTGTAGGCGCTGCCCATCATTACCGGCACTAATTGCTCGGCGATGGTCCCTTTGCGGATAGCGGCTTTAATTAAATCGCTGGGAATGCTTGCGCCATGCTCATCTTCCATCACCATTTCCATCAGCTCATCGCTAAAGGCGCTAACGCTATCCAGCATTTGAGCACGGTACTTTAAAGCGTCTTCTTTCATGTTGGCAGGAATTTCGCCCACTTCAAATTTTCCTTCGTCATCAAAGGTGATAGCTTTCATTTCAATTAAATCTACTACACCTTTAAATTGGTCTTCTAGGCCAATCGGTATTTGAATAAGCACCGAGTTTAAGTTAAGCTTATCGCGCAGTTGTTCTTTAACCCTAAAAGGGTTAGCACCGGTGCGGTCGCACTTATTAACAAAGGCAATGCGCGGCACATGGTAACGTTTAAGCTGCCTGTCTACCGTAATAGATTGGCTTTGCACACCGGCTACCGAACATAGCACTAAAATAGCGCCGTCTAATACACGTAAGCTGCGCTCTACTTCAATGGTAAAGTCGACGTGGCCGGGTGTATCAATTAAGTTAATGTCGTTATCGTCCCAGCTAATGTTGGTAGCGGCGCTGGTAATGGTAATACCGCGTTCGCGCTCCAGCTCCATGTGGTCCATAGTGGCCCCAACGCCGTCTTTCCCTTTAACATCGTGAATGGCATGAATTTTGTTGCTAAAAAACAAAATACGTTCTGATAGGGTAGTTTTGCCCGAATCGATATGGGCGCTAATACCAATATTACGTACCTTTTGAATGTCCATAAAATTTCCTCAATATTCCTTAAATTATTTGCTAAACCATTATATTGATAACTAAAACTTTTGGCAAGGCCACTAGAGGTTTTTGTAGAGGTAAAGGGTTAATTAATTTTGATAAAAGAGGATAAATAGATAGGTAGCATTGTAAATTATCGACAGGGGCTATGCTGTCTAAAAGAAAAAATTTAGTAATTTAAAATTTGCCATCTTACATTTTGTGTGCTATAATTAAGCAATATACTTATTAAGAGGGTTTTATGAGCGAACTACAAATAAAATTAAATAGTTATTTACAGCAAGAAACCAATCCTATCTTTTTGAAAGAAGCGGAAGGGGTAAAAACGAACGAAGCCGAATTGGCCGAGCGGTTTAGCAGCTATCTGGCTTTTGGCACCGGCGGTATGCGCGGCTTAATTGGCGCAGGGTACAGCCGTTTAAATCCTTACACCATTAAACGGGCCGGGCAAGGGGTGGCTAATTACCTTAAAAAAGCCTATCCTAATAAGCCGCTTAAAGTAGCCATTAGTTACGATACCCGCAACTACAGCGAGCTTTTTGCTAAAGAAACGGCTTTAATCTTTGCGGCTAACGGCTTTACGGCTTACTTAAGTGATGCAGCCCGCCCTGTACCGTTGCTTAGTTTTGCTGTGCGCCATTACGAGGCCGATGTAGGTATTATGATAACGGCCAGCCATAACCCGCCGGCTTACAACGGTTACAAAGTTTACGGCAGCGATGGTTGCCAAGTGCTGCCGCCGCACGATGTAGGTATAGAGGACGAAGTTGGTAAAGTAATCGCTATTAATAATATTAACTATGATGAGGCGGTAAACAAAGGGCTCATTATTACCATAGGGGAGCAGTTAGATAAAGCTTACGGCCAGTTAGTGCAAGGTTTGTGGCGTTATATAGATTACAACCCGCTGGACCAAATAGAAGCCGAAGATAGCAGCCTAACCCCAGCGAGCGATGTTAAACTTAATCCTGCCGGTTATACCATCAGTTATACGCCGTTACATGGCAGCGGTTATTTGCCTGTTTATAATAATTTAACTAAAGCCGGCTTTAAGGTTGTGATACCGGAGGCGCAAAGGCTGCCCGATGGCAACTTTCCTACCGTTAAAGTGCCTAACCCCGAATACGCCGAAACTTTACAGCTAGCCATCGAGCTGGCAAAAAAAGAAAAGGCCGCCTTAGTACTGGCTACCGACCCCGATGCCGATAGGTTAGGCCTTGCCGTTTTACATAACGGCGAATATAAACTGTTGACCGGTAACCAAATAGGGGCCTTGCTTTTAGATTATCTTTGCCATAGCCGCAAGGAACAACACGAACTGCCGGCCGGTAGCTATTTTGCCAACACTATTGTTACCAGTAATTTGCAAAATTTAATTGCTAAAAGTTATGGTTTAAAAGATTACCGCCTGCTTACCGGCTTTAAATATATTGGCGAAACCATCGCTAAAGAGAGCGGCGTTTTTATCTTTGGCTGCGAAGAAAGTTACGGCTACTTAGCCACCCCAGAGGTGCGTGATAAAGATGCCGTTTCGGCAGCTTTGCTTACCGCCGAGATGGCTTTGTATTATAGTAAGCAAGGTAAAACTTTACTGGATAAACTTAACGAGTTATATACAAAGTTTGGTTACTTTGAGGAACACCAAGTAGCCCACGATTTTCCCGGCCTTGCCGGCTTAAAAGCTATGCAAACCCTTATAACCAAGCTGCGGCATAATCCTGTAAATTGGCCGGAGGCTACCGTTAAGATAATTGATTACTTAAAAGATACCGATTTACCCAAAAGTGATGTGCTGGAATATAACTTAGCCGGCGGCACCAAAGTTATTGTACGGCCCAGCGGCACCGAGCCTAAAATTAAATTTTATATTTTGGCCCAAGGCGAGGATAAAGCAGCTATTGATGTGTTAGTAACGGCCATTAAAAAGATAATTAATGAGTTATTAACGGTTTAAATTTAACTTTTTTATCTACCGTGTGTAAACAAAATCCGCACGGTAGATAAAGCTGTTTAGCTGGGTTCCGCTTCTGGCTCTTTAGCTGTGTTAAGCAGTTCGGCTATACGCACGCTGGCATCTTGTACATTTTCCACTCGTTTTTTAACGGTTTCCGAGCTTTCGTCTAGCTGCTGCATATCTTGGTTAATAATTTCGCTTTGTTTAAGTATGGCTGCAGCTCCGTCTCCAACATTTTCGATAGTTTTTTGAATAGTCTTAAGAGCCTCGATAATTTGCGCACTGCCCTCTTCTTGTTTAGCAGCGGTGGTATTTACCATATTAAAAACAAGACCAAAAGATTTATCCATTTCTTTAATTTCGTCAAAAATTAAGTTCATGGTATCAACAGTTTCGCTGGATACGGTACCTACCTGCGAAATGCGGCGTTCAATTTCGCTAATCCGCAGCGAAATATTACCAGATTCTTTAGCCGAAAGCTCGGCCAATTTACGTATTTCGCCGGCTACAACGGCAAAACCTTTACCGGCTTCGCCGGCGTGAGCCGCCGAGATAGCGGCATTCATAGCTAAAATATTGGTACGGCCGGTAATATCCGCGATACTTTTGTTGGCAACTTGTAAAGCTACAGCCTCTGTTTCAATTTGCCTTACTTCCTCTGCTAAACGTAAAAGCATAGCGTGGCCTTCGGCCGAAGTTCTGCTAAGGGCATCGGTGGTTTTGCTGGCATCTTGCACCATCGGGCTTAAGGCTTCTGTGCCTGCTATCATTTGCTGCACCGTTTGCGAGGAATTGGTTACCTGTGAAGCTTGCAGCTTAATGGCTTGGTTTAGAGCATCGATAGAATTAGTAATTTCGTTTACCGAAGTGGAGGTACGTACAATCGCTAATTTTTGCAAATCGGTACTATCCTGCATATTTTTTATACTATCGTTGATAGAACCTAAGTTATCTAACGAACTGACAATTATCCCGTTAAGTTGTTCGCTGCGCCCCGATGCCTGTAAAAGGTGGTCGTTAAGTTTATTAATATTGGTTTTAAGGCTATTGCGTATCTCCATTAAAGCCTTTTGGATAAGCCCCAGCTCGTCTTTACGATAGCTGCTGAAGCCGGCAGCAAAATTCATTTTAGCTAAGGCATCGGCTATTTCCTCTATATTTTGTACGGTGGCGCTAAAAGATACCGAAACAAGAAAGGCAAAAACTAAGGATATAACTAAAGAGATTGCTAAAGTAATAAAAAAGGTAATAAGTGAACGGGTTCTTAAGTCATTAACATCTCGCACATTAAAGTCGGCAGCCCATACGGCGATAACTTGCCCGGCTTCCCAAATGGGTAAAAAGGCCGTTACTAAGGTGCCCCATTCCGGGTCGATGTATTGGTTTGTTAGGGTTACTATTCCCGTATTAAAGGCAGCGCTAAGTTCTGGCGGTACCTCTCCCCATTCCTCTACATCGATAACACCCGGCGTATCATAACTAGAGGCAAGAAAGTAATAGCTTCTGTTAGCCGCTGTGCCGCGCCTTTCCACTAAGTAAACATAGGCTAAATCGAAAGTACTGGCTATTTTAACTAAAGTGGTGGTAAGGCTTTCATGAAAAGCGCTCGATTCGCTACCGGCATCTTCGGCAGTTAAATAATTTACTTGGCTGCTCTCTATAGGGTGTAAGGCAGCAACCAAGTTTACCGCATTGGTTAAGGTGCTTTCGTAACTTTGGCGCACAAAGTTTTGGTATTGGTTAAAAATAGGCAAAGCGGCGCTAATAAAAATTAGTGCACCTAATCCTAGAAAAAGAAAAAAGAATTTCCATCTTAAGCTATGTATTCCCATAATTTTAATTAATACTCCTATTTAAGTAAACGGTATTATGGTTAGTTTAACTTTACGTTTTACAGTAAAATTTTACTTTATCAGATAATTTGATTTTTTACTAGTACCTATAAGGGGTTTTAAAAAAATTAAGCTTAAAATGTAAAGCTGCAAGTAACTTGACAAAACCTTTACGGGTATGTTAAGGTAAAGCTGCCTTTAAGTTAGGCCACGTGCGGCTGTTATTAGCCAAACCTTGTCAGGTCCGGAAGGAAGCAGCAATAGGTTAAGTACAGGGCGATGCGTTAAGCTTAACTTAAAGGCTTTTTTATACAATTAAAAGGTAAAAGTTGAGAACTGATAGTTGACAAACACAGAATAAGAGTTACAATCTTTCAGTTTTCAGTTTTCAGTTTTCAGTTTTCAGTTTTCAGTTATAAGCTATTAATGGCCGTAGGTTTATCGCTATTAAACTGTTGTAGTAATTTAGTCCCGGCCTCTTCGTAATCGGTAGTAGTTTTATGATAAACACCATACAAAGCATACGCAGGGTAGTAAGTTAGGCCGCATAAATGGCTAATAGCTTGCCAGTGGGCTAAAAAAATATCTAAAGGGTAACAGTTGCGGCCTTGTGTGCGGTAAATTTCGGCTACGCCGCCGCAGCTGGCGGCAATGAGTAGCTCTTTACCTTTTAAAGCGTGCCGGCTGCCGTAAGCAAAACCATCTAAGATAATATCTTCGCACCATTTTTTAACCAATGAAGGCTCGCCGTACCAGCGGATAGGAAAAATAAGTATTATTCTATCGTGATTGGCCAATAATTGTTGTTCGGCAGCTACATCAAAACACCAGTTACTCTGGGCATTTATTAATTTGTGCAGGGTTATATCACCTTGTTGTTCAAAATATTTAAACCAAGCGGCGCTTACCTGCGAGCTTGCCCAATCGGGGTGACCAAAGATAGCTAGCTTTTTCATTGTTTTCTCTCCTGTACTTTTATAAAATACACCCTAAAGATAATATTATCTTAAAAAAAAGCTAGCAATTTTTGATAAATTAGATTATATTTAATAAAAGTATTATTATTTTAATTTTTAAAGAGGCGGCTTTTAACCGTTATCGAGGGAGTTTAAATGCCAAAAGACGATTTAATTGGGGGCTCGTTGTGGGAGCGTTATAGTAGCAAGGTGGCGGCGCGTATGAACGATCCGCAGGCACGCGGTGAGCTGACGGAGGAAGATGCTCAAAAATTAGACGGCCGTCTTATCGTGGCCGACTATGGGGCCGAAAGCTGCGGCGATGCCGTTAGGTTATATTGGGTAGTATCACCGCAGGGTAAAATATTAGCGGCCAAATTTAAAAGTTTTGGTTGCGGTACGGCCATCGCAGCCAGTGATATGATGGTAGAAATGACTATTGGTAAAACCGTTGACGAAGCGGTGCAAATTACCAATATAGATGTAGAGCAAGCTTTGCGTGATAACCCCGATGAAGCCGCCGTGCCGCCGCAAAAAATGCATTGCAGCGTAATGGCCTACGATGTGATAAAAGAAGCCGCCGCTATTTATTATGGTAAAGAAAAAAGCGACTTTGACGACAACGAAATAGTTTGCGAATGCGCCCGGGTTAAGCTGCGTACCATTAAAGATGCCATACGTATTAATAATTTAACTACCGTAGAAGAAATTACCAACTATACCAAAGCCGGCGCTTTTTGTAAAAGCTGCGTAAAACCCGGCGGCCACGAAGCCAAAAAATATTATTTAGTAGATATTTTACGCGAAACTCGGGCCGAAATGGCTAAAGAAGCCGGCGAAGAGCCTGCCGCTTTAAAATTTGAAGATTTATCGGGCTTTCAGCAGGGCAAGAGGTTAGAGGAATATTTACAGGCCGAAATTTTACCTTTGTTAGCCCGTGATGGCGGCAGCGCTACTATAGCCGATTTTAGCGCCCAAGATGGCCGCTTTATTGTTAAGCTAAAATTCGCTGGAGCCTGCGCCGGCTGTGCCGGAGCAAATACCGGTACGCGTACGGCTATCGAGCTGGCTATGCAAAGTGATATTTCGCCCAATATTAAAGTGGAGCTGGTATAAAAAGCCGTTTTTAATAAATACTACATATTGTAGCAGAAGCCCTCCACCGGAGGGTTTTACTTTTCTTATACATTTTTATTTTAATTAATAGTAATAAGTTATAATTTGTGTATCATTATTATACAATTTATTTGTATATTCTTTATTGACACTTTCTATATATCGTATTAAACTAAAATGTCAAATTTAATACAAATAGATGACAACTGTAAAACGAAGGAGGATTTTTCGTGAACAAATTAGCTAAAAAAGGCTTAGGTATGCGTATGCTCGATAACATCGAGCGGGTAGGTAACAAATTACCGCACCCGGCTACACTCTTTGCCATTTTAACCTTAGCGGTTATTTTAATTTCTACTTTATTGTGGGCTCTTGGGGTTAGCGTTAGCTTTACCCAAATTGTGGCCGGCGAAGCTACCGAACGTACCGTAGCGGTGATGGGCTTGCTTTCTCCCGATGGTATTAGGTATATGGTTACCAGCTTTGTCAGTAACTTTGTGCTCTTCCCGCCGCTGGGTATGGTGCTTATTGCTATGGTGGGTGTTACCATCGCCGAAGGCAGCGGTTTAATTGATGCCAGCTTGCGTAACATTGTGCTTAAAGCTCCAAAACGTTTAATTACCGTGATTGTGGTTTTTGCCGGTATTATGAGCAGCATTGCTGCCGACGTAGGTTATGTTGTACTTATTCCTTTAGGTGCCGTTATTTTTGCCGCCAGCGGCCGTCACCCGCTAGCGGGCTTAGCCGCTGCTTTTGCCGGTGTTAGCGCCGCTTTTTGCGCCAGCTTGCTTATTACTCCGCTTGACGCCCTGCTGGGCGGTATTACTCAAGCCGCCGCTCAAATTATGATACCCGATTATATCGTAACGCCCGCCGCTAACTTATTTTTTAATATGGTTAGTACCGTCTTTTTAACGATACTGGCTACTATTATTACCGAAAAGATTGTTGAGCCCCGTTTGCCCAAGTGGGAGGGCGGTAATAACGAAACCATCGAGCAGCTAACCCCGCTGCAAAAGAAAGGGCTGCGTAACGCTACCATCAGTATTATTCTTTTTGCCGTACTTATGGCCTTAACTATTGTGCCTAGCTGGGGTATTTTACGTAACCCTACTACGGGCGGCATTTTAATATCGCCCTTTTTTACCGGCCTTATTACCATTATGATGTTGTTTTTTATGATACCCGGTATTGTTTATGGCCGTACCGTAGGTACAATTAAGAACGATAAAGATGTTATTGGTTTAATGGGTAAAAGCTTTGCCGATATGAGCAGTTATTTAGTTTTAGTATTTTTCTCGGCTCAATTTATTGCTTACTTTACACAATCTAACTTAGGCACCTTAATTGCCGTTGGCGGCGGTAACTTTTTACAGGCAATGGGTATTGGCGGCGTACCGCTGATTATTGCTTTTTTACTTATTGTTACCGTTGTTAACCTTTTTATTGGCTCGGCTTCGGCTAAATGGGCGCTTTTGGCCCCCGTTTTTGTACCGATGTTTATGGTGGTTGGTTGGTCGCCCGAATTTGTACAGGCACTTTACAGGGTAGCCGATAGCTCTACTACCATTATTACGCCTTTACTAAGTTACTTTGCTTTAATTTTAACTTTTATGCAAAAGTACGACCCTAAAGCCGGTATCGGTAGTTTAACGGCCCTAATGATGCCTTATGCCGTACTCTTCCTGTTCTTTTGGGGATTATTGGCTATTGTTTGGTATCTTACCGGTGTACCGGTTGGTCCCGGAGCTCCTATCTTTTTGCTTCGTTAAAAGAACCAAAGCCCTCCATCGGAGGGCTTTGGTTATATATTTATTGCTAAAGTGCAAGAGCAAGTTAAAAGTTATTTAGATAAATTGTCAATATTGACATATAAGATAAATAGAGTTACACCTTACAAGTGAAAGAAGTATTACGCACTAAAGCTTATATTAAGTGGTTTGATAAACTTAAAGATGATACAGCTAAAAAATACATAAGAAGCCGTACAGTTAGTTTGCAACAAGGTTACGCTGGTAATAGTAAGTTTATTGTTGATAGTAATGGTATTTATGAGCTTCGTATCCATTATGCTAAAGGCTATAGATTATATTACAAAGAAATTAAAGGCCAGATAATTTTATTACTTTTAGGTGGAGTTAAGGATAGCCAAGCCGAAGATATTAAACGGGCCAAGAAGTTAGCTAATAACTATAAAGAGGTGTAAAATGGAAAAAGAACAGGAACTTGAAGAGTTAGGCTTAATTGAAGAAGATTTTGAAGCTACTAAATGGAATTTAGCAGATGATCTTGATAGTCAAGAAGAGGTTCTGGCTAACATCAAATTTGCCCTAGAACAAAATGATTTTAACTTTTTAATAGCTATATTAGAGGCTCTACCGCGCAGTAAGGCTGCTTCTGTTTTTAATCTAAGCCATAATGATAAAGCTACTACCAATAGCTTACTGAGCAAATTGGGTATACAAATAAAGCTAGAAAATGTTAATGCGGTCGCCATAAGCTAATACTAAAGACGAGTAAAAATTATAAATACCTGTTTATTATCAAAATTATAAACCTTTAGAGGAAGCGCTAAAAATATAAGCTAGGCATTAAACCTAGCTTTTCTATTCTTTAGTAGCCTGTTCAACTAAACAAGCAGTTAATCCTTACAAAGTAGTACTTAGCTATTAATTTAAGTAATGAAATACTTATAATGTTCTTTATTATTATTAGTGCATTTATTTGACAAATAACTTAAAATAGTTTATACTTTTTGTAGTTTTAAGGAAAATGGAGGATTTATGAAAAAAATTTTAACTATGTTATCACTTGTACTCGTTTTATTAGTTGGCTGTAATCCTAAAGAGCCGGAACTTGTTCATTATTACGATTTATTTTTAACAGATGTTTCTGTTGGGGCTTATAATCAATTAATTGCTGATAATTTTGTGCGCAGTACGGTTTACAGCGGGAGTAGAGCCCAGCAAATGTTGAATATTATTGCTAATAACCCTACCGCTAACCCCGATTTTATTTATCATGAAAGACGTACTATAGAGCAAACTTTAACATGGCTTAGCAGCTTTAATTTACCCAGCGCTTTAGGCAGCTTAGCAAAAGATAGTATGACAGCTTATTATTATATTGGTCAAGATAATTATTATTATGCTGTTTTTGTAGAAGATGTTACCAATAATAGAGCAAGACACGGGTTAAATAGTTACTTAGGTAATTTGGTTATTTCGCAAAACGAAACTATGCAACTCACCAAAATAGCTCAATAATGACAAATACCCCCTTTAATAAAGGGGGTATACCTATTAGCTTTGAGCTTTACCCACTAAACATAACCAACTAGCCTCGCAGGCCAGCTCGTCTCCAATAAAAACTTTGCCCTCTTGTTTTAACATCGGGCCGCCGGCACGTAAGTTGGTAACTTCAAAGCGGGCCAATTCACCGGGCCTTACTTGCCGCCTAAATTTAGCTTTTTCGACACTGGCTAAAAAAAATAAATCGTCGTCTTTAATTAAGCCTGCCTCACGTACACCGGCCCCGCCGCATTGGGCTAGGGCCTCTACCAAAATGACGCCGGGTACCACCGGGTACTGCGGAAAGTGGCCGGCAAAAAAAGGCTCATCGGCGCTAAAAAGTTTTTCGCCTACTATCTCTTTTTCGTTTACACTAATTAAACGGTCTACAAATAAAAAGGGTTGGCGATGGGGGATAAGATTAATAATATCGGTCATTTGTTTATTCCTTCCTCAATTCGGCCGTCTCGGCTTCGATGGCGGCCAATCTTTGCTCTAATATTTCGGGTGAAAGTGTGGGTACAGCTTCTTCTTCGTTAAAAAATTCTACCGTACCAGAGGCAATATTACAAATAGCGGTAACAACTTTAATTTTACCGCTGGTTACAGCCTTATGGATAACCGGGCTTTTTAACAGCTCTTCTTTGCTAAGTAAGGTTACCTGTTTGGTTACAGTGTTTATATCTTTACCGGCAGCTAATTTACCGGCTTTTTTGAGGCTGTTTACCACTTTGCCTAAATCGCCCTCAAATTTCTGATTGTTTATAGCAGCTTCAATTATACCGCATTGGGTATGGCCCATTACCACAATTAAAGGCACATTTAAGTTGGTTACGGCAAATTCTAGCGAGCCTACCTGCGAGGAGGCGGCAATATTGCCGGCTACCCGCACCACAAAAATATCGCCAAAACCGGCGTTAAATAAAATTTCCGGTGGCACGCACGAATCGGCACAAGATAATATGGCCGCATAGGGGCTTTGTCCGGCAGTTAAGGGGGTTAAGCTGCTGTTATAACTTTTGTAATTACCGGCTAAAAAACGAGCGTTACCATCTTTTAAAGCGGTTAGGGCTTCGTTTGGTGTCGTATTCGACATAAAATTACCTCTTTCTAGAGTTTAGGGTATTTTTAGCAATTTGTCAATTATTATTTCTAATAGATTATCAGACTATTATAACAAGTATATTGGCTATAAAATGGTAAAAATTTTCTTTACATATTTATAAGCTGTGGTAAAATATAAATTGAGGGTAAAAAATGATAAAAAAATATATGGATAGACGCACTCATAAAAAGATAGAAGCCATTCAGTATTACGGCCCTAATAACGCAGTAAATTTAAAAGAAATTGAAGATTTAGTTATGCATACCTCTTACAAAACTATCAATTTTAAAGGTAATCGTTTTACCATTAACTCTTTTAGCTCTATCGGTATTAAAATTGAAGTAGAGGTTTTCCCGCTGGATTTTGTCGTAAGAGAAAATTACTCTAAATTTTACGCTTACAGTGCCGAAGACTTTATCAAAAATTACCAAGAACTAGATTAATAAACCCGGTAAAATTTGGCGGCTACTTTATTAATCCCAGTTGCTCAAAAGAGGCGGCGGCAGCGAGCATGGTTTGCTGCGGGGTGTGTTGCCGCCACTTTAAGAGTTCTTCGGCTTTTTGGCAGCTATGCGTGTAGCTGCGGTTAAGCATAGGCGTTAAGGCTCTTAAGGCCGGGACAAAGTTGGCCAAAAACCGCACGGTAAAGTTAGAAAAAACTTTTGCGGGGGCTTTACAGTGCGGGTAATGAGTGCGGTAAAGCTGAGCCACCTGCGGCATAGTAATGGTTTGGCTGGCCGCTAAAAAACGCTGGTTAATGGCGGCTTCGCTTTCTAAAGCTAAACGGTGCAAAACGGCTAAATCGCGCACATCACTTACCTCTAAAGGGATATTAATAGCTTTTGGTAAATTCCCATTAATTAACCTAAGTAACAAAGCTACACTGCTTGTATTACCCGCACTCATAATAGGGCCAAAAACGGCGCCGGGTAAGATAGTAGTTAATGGCAAATTGTTTTCTTTAGAAAATTTCCATGCAGCTCGTTCGGCCGCCAATTTAGAAAGGCGGTAAGGGTCTAGCTGGGGGTTATTTTCATCGCTCCAAAAACTTTCATCTAATATTACTTTACCAACGTTGGTTTTAGGAGTACAAGCCGCCAACGAAGAAGTCATGACCACTCGTTTAACCCCTGCCGTTACAGCATTTTGTAAAATATTAAGAGTACCGCCTTCGGCTACCGCCCGTAGTTGAGCCGCACTTTCTTTGCCCGAGCCTAAAGGCGAGGCCACATGGATAACCCCATCTGTTCCTGTAAAACCTTCTGTCCAGCCATCTTTGGTGGTTAAATCGGCCTTAAAAGCCGAAAGATATTCTAACTTATCGGGGCTGATAAAATTTTTAAGCTGCTCTTTTAAAGCCTTTAATTTAGCTAGATCGCGCAGGCTTACCCTTACGTGATAATCGTTGTTAAGAAATTCGTCTATAATAAAACCGGCGATATATCCGCCGCCGCCGGTAACGGCTACTGTTTTGTGCATATTTAACCTTGTGCTTTCATAAAAATTTAGCTGTGCAGGGTTTAAACCTGCCAAATTATGTGCATATATGTTAATTAGTGTACTTTATTCCATCTACGATGTCAATACGGTACATCATTAGGTAACTATCCTTTTATAGGCATTAAAAATCATTTTTTATTTACAAGAAATATTAGAATAATTCCTATTGAAATTACATTCATAAATGTCTATAATCTCTAATGAGATAAAAGAAGGCTCTAATTTCTTAACAAAAGATGTTATTGTTGCTAGACCAGATGGAAGGCAAGTATCTTTAATTCATAACTCAGGTGCATTAAATAGATTAGATAGATTGACAGCCGCAAATTACAGTATGAAAATAAACACCAATGTCTGTAAAAATAAAATTATAACTAATAAAGATGTAAGTGTTATGTTACAGGCAACATCAATTTACACGCAAGGAGATGGAAAAAAATGGGAGGTAAGTGAAATGTTAAATATAATGTTAGACATTGCTAAGACATCACTTCAAATGTTAGGGCGGGATATTTTTAATCAACTTACCAAATTTAAGAATTCCAAAAAATAATCATGCCAAGAACAGTAAATCGTTCTCTATTAGACAACGCTAAAAACAACAAAAACGATGAATTTTATACTCAATTTGTCGACATTGAGCGAGAGTTAAAACACTATAAAGAGCAGTTTGCGGGTAAGGTAATTTATTGCAACTGTGATGACCCCTATAAAAGCAACTTTTTTAAATATTTTGCTCTTAACTTTAACCATCTTAAACTTAAAAAACTTGTTACTACCTATTATACGAGGAAGAGCAAAAACTTAGAGCTTTTTGATAGTAAGGACTCTCAAGAAAAGAATATAAAATATTCTCATAAAATCATTGTTACCGAACAATTACCCAATACTAATGATAACCTAATCAATATAGAACATATTTTACATAACCCTAAAAATAGCTTTAGTAAACTTGAAGGTAATGGTGACTTTAGAAGCAATGAGTGCCTAACCTTACTTAAAGAAGCTGATATAGTGGTTACTAATCCTCCTTTTAGTTTATTTAGAGAATATATAGATACTCTAGTTAAATATAGTAAAAAATTTCTAATAATTAGCCCCGTTAATGCTCTTACATATAAAAATATTTATCCTTTAATAAAGGAAAATAAAATTTGGGTAGGAATAAATTTAGGGCGTGGTATATCAGGGTTTATTGTTCCTGAATATTATGAATTATATGGTTTAGAGACAAAAATAAATGAATATGGTGAAAGAATTATTTCACCTAATAATTGTATGTGGCTAACTAATTTGAATAATACTAAACGACAAGAATTTATCCCTCTTACTAAAAAATATATTGGCAATGAATTTGCGTATCCTCGTTATTGTATATGTTAAGCTATTCGAGGACAAGCTATAATGAAAGAAGGAGAAAGTTATGGCAGGTTCAAGGAATGAAATAGGGACACTAAACTCTTTAACGAAAGGGTTTATTCGTAACACAATA
>Ga0131853_10011884_pt1 | contig 15929 bp, 9 predicted proteins | sample TergutLab28metaG_FD_92764 | JGI IMG/M metagenome (GOLD analysis project Ga0131853, IMG submission 92764) | Labiotermes labralis P1 segment gut microbial communities from Petit-Saut dam, French Guiana - Lab288 P1 (version 2) (version 2) | ecosystem: Host-associated > Arthropoda: Insects >...
AACCCCATCAGTTATTTTTTTCCATGTGGAGATACTTGTTTGATTCGATTTTTCATCTATAATTTGAACTCTCATGTATCTGTTCTGAAGATAAGATACAAACCATGATCTGGTTGTGCCATAAACACCATAAAATTTTAATTTTGACAGCAATATGTCATGATTTAAACAGTCAAAATCTTTTTCAAGATCAAAAAAAGATACCACCTACTATAAGTTTACTATTTAGAGCATTCAGAGTTTCATTAATTAATTTGTGTATGGCTTTGTTTGTTGCGGAATCAGATCTGAATCCAAACTGTTCCTGTGCTAAAATACTATGCTTATTTAAATGGTCTTGAAGCTCTTGTGTTCAACATGATGATAGCCATTTTAGGCTGAAATGTACAGTTGAAAATAACAGAATAAATTGTTGTGTTTTGACTGGCTTTATCATAATTCTAGTTCATTAAAACACTGCTCTTCATGGTATGTCTGTAATACTACAGAATGTGAAAGACAAATATCAATGCAACTTCACTCAATTCTTAAGAATCTTAGAAAGATAACTGCAACACATTTCCAATATTGGAATGTTTGCTGGCCGAAAATGAGTTTGTTCTTCATAGAAACCTAAAGATTGATGGGAAACATTTTCTTTTTAGCTTAAACAGTGAGACAGTTACTTTCCACCTCAAGCCAACTAAACACTTAGGCCTATATTCCTTGTAATATTTGAACAAGCAATTTGCATTCAAATTTGTCCAGGAAATAAAAGAGCACTTGTTGGATTTCTGATATGAAAAAAAAAGTATGCTCATAATATAAATGATATTCTGAGTTTTATATTCAAAGTGGAAAGTACCCAGAACCTGCAGACAGAGAAACACATTTTCTGATGTCACATGCTACAACATATGTACATGCAGGTGAGGTCATGTTTTCAGTACTTGATGCCCTCTTTTCCAAGTACAAAAAGCAAACTCAATACTGAATGTGACCTGAGACTCCAGCTGATAAACATTTGACCATACAGCACAGAACTTCATTCAATACAACAGACACAAACACACATTCATATTGATTGTAGTTGTAATTTTATTGCCTTTCAATTTATTACTGAATGTTGTATTGAAACTTTAATTGCATGTATTTTTTAAATATTTTAGCTGCTAAAATTTAGCATTTGTCACAGCATTAAAATCGATGAACAACAGGAGGGTTAAGTGTTCTGCCAAAAACCTCTGCAACTTTTTTGTGATCTCAAGAAAAAAAGTGTGGAAACTGTGGCCCAAAGGTATTAAATGATACCCTAAAGCGCTAAATGGTAAAAAACATTTTTAATTAAGATGACAGTCTCGTAGGGTATAATGCTGCATTGAATGGTAATCAGAACTGACCCTTCTGAAGTGCTCCACCAAAACATCACTAACCAATTACAAATCAACAAGACGTCCTACCCCAGAATACTGCAGTCTTATCAACAACACTGAAAAAATTCAAATCACTCAATACCTTTTCATGTGGCACAGGCAATTTTAAAAGACAATGCATAATGCTTCATGCCCGAGCATTTGAACCATCATTTCTCTCAATCCTTCGATACAGACGTAAAAAATGGAGCATAAATCAAATAAACTTGACCAAAGCCACTTCAATGTTAGACACAAATTCCTCCCTAGTGTACATATTGGAGAGAGAGGAAAAATCTCGGAACAATGAAAATTCAAGACAGTAACATCTTTTAAAAATAAAAAGCATCGATTAAAAGAAGCACTTCTGATTTAGTAATTGATTTTCGGGAAAAAAATATTTTGCGGATTGTTAATGGTGTTTCAAGAGCAAAAAAATATGATCGGAACTGGCAATATTCAATCGTAGCTCTACTTTGTATTAACAAACAAAAGCACTAGAAGGCTGAGATTAAATACATTTACCTAATTTCTGCCTTCGTCATTTGTGCATCTAGTCTCACCCTCTTGAGCAGAAGAAATTCATCCCAGTCCCTTTTAAAATCGAGGCAGTCCAGAACTCTGCTGGGCATATAAGGCCTTCTCTTTTTAATGCCCCGCCATAATGGAATTGTTTCTGAGATATTATAAGGAGATAATTACGTACAGTACTGAGGATCTTAAACTTCGTATAACACAATACACGCTCTTACAGCAATAAGCGTATTCAACAGCAAAATGAAATGACCGAGTGTTCAAAAATGCCAACAATATACGCCCTCAAATCCCAAACTGTTGACTGTAAGACTGGTTTTAGAAGCAACAATGACGATTGGTGTCATACTGACACCCAGCTCACCTCCCTTCATCACAGAGAGTTAGTTAATATTACAACTACAGTCGAACTCCGTTATAACGTCATCGAAGTGACCGACCAAATTTTCATTATAAACGACATAACCGTCCGGCTCACCTTTCTCACTCCGTCATTTTGCATGAGACGTACTTTACAGGAACTACCGTGGTTTGAGTGTGATGGGCTTGGTGAAGATGAACCATTAATACGATTTTTGTTTAATTAATAATCTGGATAATATGTTGTGTGATTTTATTTTTAGTCAATGGGCGCTAATTTGGTACAAGTTCTCACTGCATACGATAAACGTAATACGGATCACTCTCTTACGTAGTGTATTCACTTCACATTAATCATTATGAAATAATAAAATTTATATATTCCGAAACTTAGTAATACCGATTATGTCCAATTTAAGATTACTTGTTTTAACACTGTACCCCCATTCCCCCCATATAAATACTTATAAATTTCTACTTATCTAATTTAGTCTGTTACTCTGGCCTAAATCTGGAGCGAGGCACACGCGCGTCCTCCTCCAACGACAACAGAAAAACTTGTGTGTCGTCCGCTACAATATGCGAAGTCGGTTTTCTTGTTTCAAAATCCCCTACTCTAATTTGCCTTACTAGTCTGATTGGTCCCCTGTACGTTTACCAGTCTCGTAATAGGCCGAAAACTTTAAAATTTTGTACTCTATCTACCTGTTGGTTCTTAATGACTGATGCGATATCTTTTAACGTAACTTATGTAAACCTCGTACAAACATCTTCTACCGGACAATTTTAATGTGTTGCCATAACTAACATGGTATCCACCCTCTCGTGATTTACATCTCGAAAAAGTGTCAAACCCTCGAATTTTGACTGTCCCAGCAGACCTCAAACCCCCATTAAACTTGACATTGACAAATGCCTAACAAACTAAAATCCCTTATGTAGATACTTTCCGCATTTTCTATCCTATGCTAGCCTCTAAATTTCTCTGTCTCCAGTTATCAGTCTATCCTATTTCACACGTGACTCTATAACTCACTCTTTGCTCTGTTAACCATCCTTCTAGTAGCTACCCCACTGGCCTTTTGTATAACGACCAGATGCTACTGACCTCCCTTCACAGGCAAACATATGTATTCGTACATTTCAGAAACTAATTTCGAAACTTCTAACTAAATAATTGTTCCCGTCGGTTATAACGAATGTCGCTCTAAGCGAGGTGTAAGGAAAAAGTGAAGGAAAAATATTTCAAGACAAAATAGAGGTCTGTGGGCATGTGACTAAAGTGGTTACGCTATGGTATACTTTAAAATTAAATTACAATTAAAGTTTTGAAAGAAAATAAATTTCTCTACTATAATTGTAAATTTCCATACAGGCTTACATTAATAAAGGCATTAACTTACAATTGAAATTTAGAAAGAAAAAAATTATCATGAGGACCCCTCACTGTTAAATTGTCACTTCTCTGTTGCTAAAACCACTTCAGCAGTGCCTCATCGACGTCATTACGTTCGGGCTTTCGTAATCGCTTTATTCTCGATCCGTTTTGTTCAAACGCACTAATAAATTCGGTTCTGTTTTTACAAATTTTTTGTGTCCTATAATTTACGAGACCAAATTCCCCAAACACGCCAGCTCTCTTTTTTCCACATTTTCTATCTCCCATACTTCGGTTCTACTTCGACGCACAGCGCCTTCTTTTGTTCGTGACTGTAGCCATATTATCACTTTACAAGTCTCCTGTTAACATCAGAAGTAGAGAAGTAGCAAGAAAATTTACGCACAAAGTGAATTACCATTATTATTGACATTTTCCAGGCATGGAATTTATAGCTGCCTGTAAGAGTAGAAGGTTTTCCTTCTCAATGACGAAAAGGTTTAATTCTCAAAATGGCCTGTTTCTTGGAAAATAGTATCGGCAGAGCTGGTCTTAGGCCAATGGGACCAATCTTATGCCATCGAGCCCCGCACTCATGAAGGATTCGCGCACTGGTTGTTTTTAAAAATATGCAGTGTGACACCACACAAAACTGTCGGACAGATTTTATAATGACAGCAAAAAACAAATGATCTATTTAAACAAAAAAATATGTGTATGGACATGTCTTATTCAAACAGGATGCAAGTTGTGTTGCCCGAAACAAGGATTGCGATTGGTCCCCGCATTTGCTAAGGCCGGCACTAATATGAGGACCGATAATAAGAAATGTCATTATATCCGAGGCAGATGTTGTTATGTATGTCGTACTAAGCAAGGCAAACAACATGTGCCTTATGGAGAACTAGTTTGTAACACAGAATGTATAGCGCGAGATCTTCGCTCTTCTGGGATGTTACGTAACGTTGATTGGTAGGTATTTGCCGATTGGTTGTTCCGAGACGTTGGTAACTACGTAACATCACAGAAGAGCGAAGATCTTGTACACGACGGCGTAAGTCTGGTATCACACAAGGTATGACAATACAGACGATGTGTCTCACAAATCGAGGGCGTTATAACAGAGTTCAGCTGTACTTAGTATTTTCAACCTCCAAGCCATACAGTAACACGTTGTTAACAATGGTAAAACACACAGAAATACTTCCGGGATCTCCTTTATTGCTACCTCGGTAGTGTTCATCGCCCCATAACTAAAGTTATGAACATGAAGATTTTCCTTGCGCTTTAGACATGCAATATACTTTTTTCTTAGACGTCATCAGTCACGAGACGCATCCAAATTTAAGAAATCTTAACGTGAAAAAATGTGTCTTATAATCTAGGAAACGGCGTAATTCATTCTTATGTGTAGACTGGGTTATTAATGCCTACAAAATTAATTCGACATAATGTATGTATAAACATTTAAAAGTGTGAGTGTAAAGAAATATGAAATCAAAATGTGATTATCGTTGAAGATTTTAAGAACACAAACATGCTGAATAAAACAGCAACATTTCAGCTTACAACACAAGATAGTAACTACGGTTATTTACAGTATCCAAACAAGAACATAAAATGACTCGACAAGGCACAGACCTAAATGTTTTAACTCTCATGTACGTAGCAACAACAAGCATTAAGTCCAGTGAAAAAAATCACTTTCTTTTAAATTCCCCCATCACTACAGACAATTTAGCACAAACTATAAATTAATAACATTGTAAAGCCTAAAAGCCATGTAAATAATATTTAATAATCCTATTACTACCCACAGAAAACAAAATGCGTTTTCATTACGAAGACTAAATAGTTAACGATGCGAGATGTGGGGTTCTCACAGTGATGTTGATGAATATTCCAATTGAAGTCCTCCGGGAAATGTAATCATGTCAACTGGTAAACAGTTACTGACGCTGCGGAGGAGCTTTCTGCCCCAAAACACTGGCAACTACTTTTCAATTGACAAGGTGTCACATCTTAGATTTCGATTTTCTAGTCACTGTTGTACTGTTTATTTTGATCATCATATGATAACCATAAGCACATAATCTGGGAAAAATGCATGTTTCTGGCGTTAATGTCAAGGATACCTGTAACGACCACTACGCTCTACAGCAGAACTGGCCCAAGTTTTTCAGCACGCGTGCCCAAAATGTCTATAAGTTTCAAAGAAATCCTGTCGGATGGTCATGGTAATTTTGAAGAGCAGAATAAGGTCCTGGAGTCTGTCATAATTATTATTAATTACTGCATTATTATCATGAATGCATATTATAATTATACAATTAGTGCACAGTATAGTTATATATTTCTAATAAATACCTCTTCGAAGAAAGCGAAAAGGAAGAAAATGTGGAAGTAAATGGGGGGGGGGGGTTTATTCCTGCCTATTCAAAAAGATTGTAAAACATTTTGTCCAACGGCACGTATTCGCCCAGTCAGCGCCAGGCCGACGCCCCAGAGATAAATACCCAGTCAGCACTTCCTACCGCTCCCGATTTGTATAAAAACGTTTCATTCGCAGTGTAATTTGTAAGTACCAACGGTAATTCATACACATTCTCTACGCAGTCAGATATGTGTCGGGAAAAAGAAATTAAACACAAAAATTGGACAGCAGTGAATGTCATATGCCAAGGAAATCTTTCGGTGTGCCATTTTGGTCACGCGTGACATAGGTTCGGTAGCCCTGTTCTAAAGGGTGACTACTTCACGTAATATTTTATGTGCAAAATCTGTGCCAATATAAATGTCCCTTTTCTGGAAAACATGATGTTAAACGGTTCACAGCTTTCTGTAGACACACAAACAAAATGGGTCATGCATATTCTGTTATGTGTTTATAAATCAACGCCATATTAAAACTGAAGATGGCCATCAGTTACGACCATGAAACCATAATATTAACAAATTCTGCACGTTTTGTATGCTGTTAATAATATTATACACAGAAATCTTTAAAAATAGGTGCACGATTTCTTGTAAAAATCCATCATATTTATAAAATTCTGAACCGAGCATTACAAGAACCAAGATTTGCTCCCACACTGACTTCATATTTTTGGTAAGGTGCTGTTATGGCAGCAAGATATTAAAGGGTACGAACATGTAGTGACCCCTAATAGTGTGATATTAATGAAAAATGGATTTTTAAAAAAGTTACAAAAACGAGAATCACAGGAACATATATTGACACATACGGTATATTTTAGCGACCATGTATAATGTTATGTCAACTTCATGTTCACGTAAGTTATTCTCATTTGGGGGACAAAATGTTACCCTCACACTCACAAAATATCCCTCCTTTATAAGCAGGCGTGCACCCAGGGAAGGGGGGGGGGGAGGGCGCCAAGGCTGCAGTCTCCGCATAAATAGAAACTTTAAAGAAACGCGGATTTTGTAGACACGACGACAATAACGTTCTGTGATTTACCCTTCTTACGAAATCAGCCACAGAAATTAGCCGATGAGCAGTACATATGAATTTTGTGAAATAAAATAATATAGCTACTAAGTCTTAAATGAACTTAAAAAGGACATGCAATGTACGTTTAACGTAACGGCGAAGCGCAATCGTGCAACCACTATTGCTGTGCAGAAGCAGTATCCAGCATGCGACATACTGTCATCTGTAGCCTGCCCAGTTTTACAATATTTTTCCACCGTATCATAAACGACATCACTTTCGAGGGGGGGGGGGGTTTGAACATAAAATGTGTTTTGATTTTATCTACAATTTTCGTCTGAAACATTCTTCATTCTAAAAAGAATTGAGTGAGACATGATCATAAATGTATATTGGTCTTCACATAAAGTACACGTTATTCTTGACACATTTTAATTAATTTTCTCAACAGATTTTCGAATAATAATCAAATATCAAATTTCATGAAACCCCGTTTAGTGGGAGCCGAGGTGTTCTGTGCGGTCGGACGGACAGATGAACATGATGAAACTTCAGTCGCTTTCCGCAACTAAACCTTGTGATTTGAATTAGGTAAGTCATGGAACATGTAGTTATATTTACACATATATAAATGCGCTTGCAAATAATGTTACGTTAAAGTTATATTGGTAACATGATTTTTATAACATAGTTTTTAAAAACAAACAAAAATTATATATAGCCTCAGAGTTAGCCCCCACCCCAGTGAAAAATTATGGGTGCATGCCTGTTCATACACATCCAGTACTTCTTATTTTTGGGTTGGAGGTCCATACATAAGTTTCTTATAAATTGCACTATTGGCTCTAATATTGTCATCAACATACAAAATATCTGTGATTAAATCAGTTAATTCTGAAATATTTAAATCTCAGTGAAACACAAGTTAAACAGTAATTACTCTGCTATGTGTTTAAAAAGTGTAAACTATAAAATAAAGAAGACCGAAATTTTATATAGGACTAGCTAAAGCAACTTGACACAAGTGAAGCTGAACAGATAACATGTATAAGGAAGTGGGAAGCCAAGTTACATCCTGCTTACATATAGACTAGCCATTTCCTGTACAGAAATTCCTAGAGCACACAAGAATACACACAAGGAAAATGCTGCTGTCTACTTATGAACCAGATTAACTTGTTATCCCAGTGTTGAAATATTTACTTGACTGCATTTTTAAGCTGCAAGTCTTCTGAAATGACGAAATAAAATTCTATTCAATATTACAATATTTAAGTTCCAGCTCCCTATAAGGAGATAGCACATACATTACACACCCTGATCATGGCAACTGTAATGTTTGCTGAAACACTAGGAAACTTTGGGGACCGCGGTAGCACAGTGGTTAAGGTGCTGTGCTACAAATCGGAAGGTCGCTGGTTCGATCCCAGCTGATGTCACTGAAACTTTTCATTGACATTAAAACCTTCCGATCGCACTATGGCCCTGGGGTTGACTCAGCCTCTAACAGAAATGAGTACCAGGAGCATTTCCTGGGGGTAAAACCGGTCGGTGGGTAAGGCTGACAAACTTACCATTGTCATGAAATCCAGTAACCTTAACTCCTTGGAACCTTTACTAGGAAACTTTGAGGATTCTATTTTTCTGGGATCTGATGATCCAAAAATGGGTAATTGGATCCCAGTGTTTCGAGGCAATGTAGCATTCTCATCTTCAAACAGTCATGAGGACCTATCATCAAATTTCAGGATCTGATTACCCAGTGTCAATATGTCATATACCAGGAGAATGGACTCATCAGTTGTACCACTGCAAAGACCTCAAAACACACATTCAAAGAACTTTGTTCATCTACATGACCTACTCCCAAGTTGGTCATTGATGGTCTACTGAAAAGCCAGATGGACAAGGTGTTCAACAGCTGCAGTCCTCCATGTGCTGGCCCCAGGATGTTCAACAATATCATCCAAGATTCCCGCTTCCAGACTTGATGTCAACACTGTCCTTTGTCTTCATCATCCTGCTGCTTATCAGTGTTAGAAAATGGAATTCCTTGGCCAGGAACCATGTTCTGATACAGAAGACATGCTGCAATAACACTGCCACTTCCACAGCCAAATATAATCCACGTATCAGGCATTTCCACATATGTGTTTGTCAACAACATTTAGCACAGCATGAATGAACCTGTACAGTAACTATCACATTACCTTCCAAAACTGAGCAGCATCATAGTTAAGTGTGAGAGCAGCAAGTTTTGTGGGTGGAGGCTCGCTATGTGAGCACAGCCAATGTACTCACAAAGGTCCACAGCTCAAAAATGAAGCATCCAAGAACCCACATTTAGATCAGCTTATTTCATTGCTTTTGTGCATAGAACACAAACGATATTTCTCATGTACTGCAGAAACATCTAGTACGCATATGTTTATATATGTTTTTTTACTACCATACAGATGTATGGATACTCCTTTTGCAAAATGTTAACAATTCTTGCCAAACATAGGAAACCATATTTTATTTCTCTTTACATAGAAAATTTCTTATGAGCTTTGTTATCCACATTTTTGTATACTGGGCAATACAGTCAAAACATTATATGTTATAGTGATGCACAGGCAATGAAGTTCAAAATCCCACTTTCAACTTGTTGTATGACCTTAGAAAGGAATTTTTTGCCCTTTTGACTGATCTTGCAGATCCGTGCACACAGGAAGTCGGTGTTATGTCTGACCTCTATCAGCACATGGCACACAAATTTTGCAGCAATCTGACTCATGTTGAAATCTTTGGTTAGTAAATAAAAGAAATATAAATCAAGTCTATACACAACTTTGTTTATAAGTAATCATCAGCTGATTACTTATAAACAAAGTTGTGTAAAGACTTGATTTATATTTGTTGTATTTACTAACATATTGAAAACACAATTGGGATGCCTTGCCTAAAAATCTTTTATCAACGTGACACATGCAAGAGGTCTATATCATTACAAACATTTACTGTCTGCCATTTATCCTCATGGATGACTCATGCTTTTTCCGTAGTTTAATCAGTCTGACTTAACAAACAGCAATGTGAATGTTTAAAATCTTCAACCCAAGTGTGGCCACTTTCTAAACATGAATACCCTGTAGAGGTTGGTACTGTACTCATGCCATCATCACGACAACATTGTTAAGCATTTCATAAGTCTCAAAAGCTCTTTTCTCAAGGTCAAAACAAAATTTGAAGCAAATTCTCTGTTCCTTACAGTCTGTCATTTCACTGTAATGGTATTACAATTGTAAAAGGCACACAACACACACTTAAACACCAGTTTCACAAATACGCAAAATTGGGTCAAGTGCCACCCACCACATTAATTCAGAATACATTTACTCAGCGGCACCTACCAATGCACAGCTTTGTCAGTCTGGTTAGTGCACCACACAGCCAGTCCACAAAATTTTGGCTCGCAAGGCATAAGCTGTGCTAAATTAGCACATGTACTTTAGGCTAAAGGACTAGACATAATGGGATTTTTATACATTACTTTGATATTATATTAATGTAAATTATAATGTGCAATAAGTCAGATGACTTCAGGTAACAGTTTCTAACGTAATACTTAAGTAATTTGTGCTTTGTATGCTACGTTTGGTCAATAATGATGGCCCAGCCTGTCCAAAGCATGTGGGAGGCATACTGAAGTGTTTTTCCCACCAAATATTATGTACTGTGTTGGTCTTTACGGAAGAATTACATATATAAAACTGCACAGTGAATAATGACGCATCAATTTAAGACATGAAATTTATGTTGTTGACTAATTCTTAGGTTACAGAGCAGTTCTGCTTCAACTGCACTAATAATACAGCATCAAATCAGATTGGAAAACTTTCATATTTGTAAACAGGTAACAATTTGGAATAAGGCAACCATGCCCAATATTAATGTGGAATTTACAGGGAAATAGTGAAGAACACTCTAAAAGCCTCAATCAGGATAATCGGCAATTTGTCCAAACTGGAACCAGGTATCTCCCAAATATACATCCTGAACAGTGTTTTCACAATTTCGATATTGCCGACTAGTGAATATGTTAAAAAAAACCCTGTAAATCTGTACCCAGTACTTGTAAATGAACTGACTTTCATTGACTCACAAACACTGCATATAACAAAACAAAATGGAGATACATAAAAAATTCTTATGCCACATGTGTTCCATTTTAACAAGAACTTAGTCTTGCTTTGTCCTACAAATACAGAATGGTGCAACACTCAGTTAACGTATGAAAATTGTAACTGACTTTGGGGCAACTCTGCATATTACAATAACACTCTATTTCATCTACTAATTTGCATTCCACAGTTTGAGAAACAAAGGTCCATAGCTTTCTGATGACACCAACCACTAGAGCTTATTCAGCCCATTATGTTCCAGTGTGGAAGGTACATGTGGCAACATCACTACCACCCACAAAGAGAAGATAATCTGACATGCGTCACTGATAATAAAACCTTTGTTATAACTTAAGCCAATTCAGATATACATGATCCGTGATAAATTTATTTATCAGACTCATAAGACAAGCCAATGAATGGCACTTACAAGCACAAAAATGCACCAAAGGTAGGGAATCTGACTAGCAGATAAACTGATTACCTTCTCAAGACAGACTCAACTTTTTGAGTCAGCTCCTGATATAAGACTATTCCTACATTTTGTTGTTACCAAAAACACTACATGAACTCTCCACATCACCATCAATAGTCAGTAACTGTTCAAGGAAGTATGCATGAATACTTGCTTTTATTGCCTATTCTTTTAGTAAGAAGTACAAGACTAATGGCATGCAGGGAAAGCAGAAAAATATTTATCATGATTCAGTTTGAAGTTCTGTCCATCACACAGTATGTCAAAATACAGTCAAGCCCCAAAACAGCACTGCTCTAAGTGCCCATGAAAGTCTGCAAAATAAATTCCTTAGTATACAATAATTGTTTACCGCTACCCTTGATATACCACCACAAAGATGTGGTGAACACTGATGCTATACCAGGGTTTGACTTTACATGAAATAAGTACCATGTATGAGATACAAGCTCTGCCTCAACCCTCAGATAAACGCATGGCCAAACACCTATTCAGTGGCACCCAGCAGCTCTAAAAAATATTTATATTGATGGCCATCTGCCATATTTGTTTCACTCAACACAGTGGGATGTTCCAACTGAGGTTAGTCTCTGTTCATACATCAGTCACAAGTTTCAGCTATTTACCACCTTCAGACCCCCACTTCAACTGATACACATACAGACGTCTTTGAAGCACACAGAAATGTACATTAAAAATGAGTAATTAAAATTGAATAAATTTAATATATATTCTACAAGTAATATTTTGACAGTAAAAACCTAATACTAACACTAGCTAACATAATACACAGCACGCTGCAAAATTAAATTTAAATATCTTGAAAACTGAAACAAGAGGTGCAAAAAAATTAAGGAATCAGTGTATCCAACATGTTTGACACACCCTGTCTGCCAACCTAGTTCAGTAATTTTGTCCATTCACATTACTCTGTGCAGCAATGTTAGCTGGTAATAGAGTATGCAGACAGAACCTAGTAGGTTCATCATGCTAAGCCATCCTAGTTGCTTATGTAAATTAATTTTTCTCACAGATGGAGCTAGCTGCAGACATGTGATGCATGGTACACTTGTATATGTCTTCACCCACCCTTTCACCTGTACAATTTCTTTTATCTTTAAACATTAGGACAGTGGACATAGTCCAAAAACCAAATAGCAATAATGTGATATACCATTCTCAGAAAATAACAATAAGCATTCCTGCACCCTTTTATCTGACAACTTTTTATATTTTGTAACAGTAAGCAATCGAATGTATTAGCATATGCAGATGAAATTGCATTAATTGGAAAAAATTAAATAGAAATAAGAAAACTTTTTGTAGAAATGGAAAACGTTGCCACGAAGTTCAGACTACAGACAAACCAAGAAAAGACAAAATATATGATAGTGGAAAGGAAAAACAGTGTAAAGAATAATAAAGTGGGACATTTGAAAATAAAAAATTATAAATTTGAGAGTGAAAAATACTAAATATTTAGGAATTGTATGTAATGAAGATAACAATAACTAAATAGACTTGCAAGAAAGAATATAAAATGCTAACAAAACATATTTGACACTACAAAAATTTTTTAAAAATAAAAACATATCAAAGAAACTAAAATTAAGACTAAAGAACACAATAATAGACAAAATATTAACATATGCATCAGAAACTTGGACACTAACAAAGAGAGATAGAAAGTAACTGAACATTTTTGAAAGGAATGTGTATAGAAGAATTTTAGGCCCAGTATATGACAATCAAAAAGAAAACTGGAGGATATTAACTAATAAAGAAATTTATGCAAGTGTTAAAAAACCTACTATGTATAATAGAGACAATAAGGTTAAATAGATTACATTGATTTGGGCATGTACAGAGAATGGAAGAAAATAGAATTCCCAAAAGGGTATTATATATGAATTTCGGAACAAGACTGAGAGGTAGACCAAGAAATAGATGGCAAGATGAGGTGCGAGAGGATGGAAGAATAGTTGATGGAGAAAGGTGGCAGGAAAAAGTAAATAACGGAGAGGAATGGAAGAAACTCCTGAGAATGGCAAGGAATTGTCGCATTGTGCACATGCCAATGGAATGAATGAACAGTAAGCAAAGGATAAGGTCCAAAAAACTGAATGACACTACATGTAACACTGTCAGAACCTTGTAAACTGAGAAAATTGTTTCAAAACAAATGACATATGACCTGCATATTCCTTCATACAGTTTAAAATATTCAGTGTTCTCCAAGTCCATCTAGAAAATTATGCCAAAATGAATGATAAGGGATTTCAATTACATGGCCACTCATTCACATTAAAACATTTCACTTAGAGTATTTATTTAGTAAACTTTCTTCTTTTTGCACTTTTTTAAGTCTATGCATACATTTACAAGTATTCCCTTTTCACACAAGGTTTCTTGACCAGTTATTCAAGTCATGATTGCTGACCACAAACAAAATTGTGTGATACATATAAGGTAAAAAAGATAACCACCAACACACAAAACTCTCAATATTGAAATGGACTATGTTTATTACAGGTGATACAGTCAATTATGCATGTAGACATGAAGAAGAATTAACTTTGAAAAGACCTCCCCACTTCATCTTGAAGCAAGCAATGCTATAAAAACAGCAAGAAATACTGTGTCCTGTTAACCACACAGCAGGAAGCTCTCCCACAGAGTAAACCTGCATGCAACTGTGTTTCTAATTAAAATATCTACCACATTCCAAGAAAGTACAAAAATTACATGTGGTCAAACAATAAGGGTCTGGGATTGGTGCTATGAAAACAAAAATTAAAATAGAAAGAATACTGTTTTATTTTCCTTCAAAGTAATCTGCCTTTCTTGCAACACATTTTTATTAGCTTTCTACAACTTGAAGATAAGTCAAGAAAGGCATCTAATGGAACTGTATTCAATTTAACAGTTATGTTTCTGATGTCCTCCATGTCCTAAGATCATCTTGTTAGGGGGCAGTTTCACTTCAAGGAACAAAAAACTAAGTCCACTCACTGAAGTCAGGTAAGATGGGTGTCTAATCTTCACCATGACATGACTTGCCAAGATGGAGAATGAGCAGAATTAGCTCATCCATGAGGATGTGTGGAACAAATGTTACACAGATCTTCCTCTTTGAAAAACCTTCAGCAGAATATTACAGATCATCTCCCAGTTGATCCTACAGCAATCTTAGGGTTATCCAAAGGTCTCCAGCCACTGGTTCAAAAAACATTTTAACTGTTTCCAGATTTTGAGCAGTTGACAGCAACCCATGCCTTGGATCAATATCATCATGACCCCCTCTGCATCTCTTAAACCATTCAAAGACACATGTACAATAGAGATCTTCATTGCAATAAATGGTTTAAAAAATTCTGTTTCTAATGGCATTTTCTAGATTCTGAAACAAACCTTGATGTGTGCTCACAGTGCTCCTTGACAAGAAATAAAAACATAACTTACAAGCAGAGCTGCTGTGGATGAGCTGATCAACTTAGAACTTTCTTTCACTAATATCTGGTAGTCGTAACATGTGCTAAATCAAACTGACTACAATTGGTTTAGGTGCCAAACCATACTTGAGTGAAAGCATCAATCCCAGAATGGTACTGTCTGACCATTTAGAGTATAAGAATAGAGTTCTCATGGCAACAGAAATAAAGGCTGTTGTCTTTTGGGTTATGGCAACACAGTATCTGGTAAGTGGTTACCAATATTTGATGGAATGTTGGTGAACGGTGCAACAACAGAGTACAGCAATCTACATATGGAATGTTATAGTGAAAATCAGGCTTTGATCTCTATGCAGCTGTTTGTTTGAAAAGTGTGAATACAATAATCCTCAATTTAAGAAATGGAGATACTCCTTGAAAGTCTATCATGAAATAGAAATCTCAAACAAATGCCCATTTCCTACTATTGTACATGCAATAATTAGAGACACAGTAACCTCAAAGCACACATATATATATACAGGGTGTCCCAGGAGGAATGTGCCAGACTTCGGGGGAGTGTTCCTTATGTTAAAGTACACCGATATAACCCAAAGCACCTATATCCAAAGTTGAACGGTTACAGAGATAATGGCCAGAGAAGTTTGAAACTTTGACAGCTGTTACACACTTACTGATTACCAAATACATATTAAAACTGGCAGGAATATGTGGTTTCT
>Ga0131853_10011885_pt1 | contig 15928 bp, 15 predicted proteins | sample TergutLab28metaG_FD_92764 | JGI IMG/M metagenome (GOLD analysis project Ga0131853, IMG submission 92764) | Labiotermes labralis P1 segment gut microbial communities from Petit-Saut dam, French Guiana - Lab288 P1 (version 2) (version 2) | ecosystem: Host-associated > Arthropoda: Insects >...
AAATTAGAAATGAGTTACATATTCATCTTTCTACCTCTAGGCAACAAAGATCTTCTCAAACAAATGATTCCAAAAGAAATTTGTTGTACTTCAGATGTGTCCATTCCATGTACTTTTAGATCAGTATGTTCAATATACTGTACCAACAAAATACACAGTATTAAACACATATGAATATTATAAAGATATAGCTGTTACATGCTTTGGTACAAGTGTTACCATCTTCAGGGAGCACAATATGCCAGGTTTAAAAGCAACTGCCATAGATAAGCTATTATTTACAAGTTTCCGTAGTCAGTAGTAGGCTCCGTTGTTGATGTGAATTATGTATAAAGGGCAAAACTTGTACATTTTTAAAATCCTATGGTTAGGATATAATTAAAACATTTCTTACATAGTAAATATGATATGTACAAAGTTAAATGATTATAGTTGCTGTTGGTTGTGGGAACTTCTAGTTTGTGGAACTATATGTTCATGTCTCTAGTGTGTATCTCTATCACAAAATGGACAGGTACACTCCGTCAAACAAAAATCCATCGGACCGATATTTTGTAGGTCCCACTCGGGCAGTGACATGAGGTACAGTTGCCATCATAATTCGAGTGTTTTACTTTCCCCATATTTGTGTATTCGTGGCATTTCTCTGTCTTCCATTTATTACAATCAATCATACCGCGTATATATGAACGGAAGACAATAATACATTTGCTTAATTTGAAATTAAAACATTAATTAAGCTTAATTACTTTCCCAGGCGTGAGGCGTGAGCTTGGCTGCTAGGGTTGGATGAGTCGACCGGACTTTTCAGTTCTTACTGTCAGCAAGTGTAGCCCAGACAGTTGAATGTGTGCTAGCAAATTTCAACAGTTACTGTCAAAAATGAAATACTCTCTGCATATATCATATGTTTACATTACCCAATCCATTTTGGATTGAGATACACACCACAGACCTGAACATATAGTGCCACAAAATATAAGTTCCCAATACCAACAGTAACAATAATAATTTTACTTTGCGTATATATCATATTTGGGGTCCGGGATAGTACAGTCAGTATAGCAACTGGCTACAGGCTGGATGGTCCGGGGATTGAATCCCAGTGGGGGGTGAGATTTACCGCACCTGTCCAGACCGGCCCTGAGGGGACAGTGTATGAATGGGTGGAAAGATTTCAAAACAGAAGACAAAACGTCAGTGATGAATACCGGAGTGGGAGACCAGTTAGTGTGGCAACTGAGACAGTGAAACTGCAGATCGAGCAGCAAATCCGTGACTACAGGTGAGTCACTATTGATGAAAATGCCATAGAATTCAACATGAGTCATGGCTCTGCATACAGTATTGTCCATGATGCCCTCGGGTATAAGAAAGTGTTTAGGAGATGGGTCCCAAGGCAGTTGTCCAGTGATCACAAGCGTGCACAGCAGATGATTTGTCAGGAACATTTGGACCATCATGCTTGTGAAGGAGATGCTTTTCTCCATCGAATTGTGACAGGAGATGAGTCCTGGGTGTACCATTATGAACCAAAGAGTAAGAGACAATTGATGCAGTGGAAGCACCCATTGCCTCCGGCCAACAAAAAATTGAAGACACAGGCTTCCGCTGGGAAAGTCACGCTGACCATCTTTTGGGATGTGAATGGCCCTATATTGGTGCACTTTGAGGAAAAGGGTCAAACTGTGACCAGTGCTTGATACAGTGACATGCTAGTGAACAAGATGAAGCCCGCGATACAATTGAAATGCCGGGGACAGCTTTCAAAAAGAGTACTGTTGCTTCACGACAATGTCTGCCCCCATACGGCTGTGCGTACAGTGGATACGCTACATGCTCTGAAATGTGAGGTGTTGAAACATCCACCATACAGTCTGGAATTGGCGCCATCAGACTTTCACTTGTTTGGACCTATGAAAGAACATTTGTGGGGCCAGAAGTTTGCAGACGACAACGAGGTATTGGAGGTCGTGCAAAATTGGTTAAAGGCCACGCTAAAAAGCTTTTTTCTAGAGCGCTTTCGCAAGCTTGTGGACAGGTGGACCAAGTGTGTTGCAAAGCTGGGGAGCTATGACAAAAAATAAGACACAATTTCTATAAGTACTCTTGTAAAAAGTGGGCTGGGTAGCTCAGTTGGTATAACGACTGACTATGGGCTGGATGGCCCAGGATCGAATCCCGGCAGGGACGAGATTTTCAGCCCATCCAGACCAGCTCTGGGGCCCACCCAACCTCCTGTAAAATAGGTACCGGGTCTTTCCCGGGGGTAAAGTGCGGCCGGGGCGTGCTGCTGACCACTCACCCCCTTCTAGTGCCGCATTCATGGAATAGTAGAGCTATACCTCTACCCACCCTCTGGGCCACACCGGGCCTGTAACGGGATCACTTTACTCTTGTAAAAAGGTTATTATAAAATTCCTGTTATTTAATGACTTACCTTCGTATATTGTAAGTCTAAAGTATTACTGATGAGGATGTTTTATAATACTAAACATACACTGGACAGTTCCACTGTAATCTCAATTAAAAAGCATATTTCACAAATGAACTATGCTTCTGTCATCAGGCAACAGTACAAAGCCTACTCTGTTTGTCAGATAGAAACTGAGGGGACAAAGATCAGCTGTATCCAGTGGGCCAAACTCAGTATACTTCATACATCTTCCTGATAATGGAAGCAGAGCCAGTTTCCAAATGCTGTACTTTTAAAGTATCTCAAGATAACAGAAAATGCGCAGTATATGTCTGAAAACAAAGTCCCGTGGAAAATATATGAACTTAATATGAAGTTAAATTTTTGTCATAAGTGCAAGTTGGGAAGGGCATACAGGCAACCTTCACAGAATTCACCTAGCCTAAAATCCAAGACACCAGCCACAGAAATCCAGGAGCACATTACCCCCATATCACCTGATGAGCTACATTTGAAACTGTGTACGCACAAATCTGTATATTATAAATAAATTCATGTGCACTGTCTAGCTATTCTGCCTTCCAACTAATTCATCAGCAAGTCAGGCTGTACTAGCTGAGGAATGGACAATGAAACAAATATATCATAATGAAGGACTTCCAGCTGTCCACCATCCAAACATTTTACCTGGCCTAATGAATCAAAACCATCCATTTGATTCAACAATTCCATGAGAGTGCGCTGAATCTCACGGTCAGCTGATGTCCCCTCTGAGAATCGTCGCCCTCCTGTACAAACAATTGATATGAAAGTAAGTACACAATACAGCTGAAGTCCATAATTACATTTATGGTTTATATTAAGTCTCGTGTAGCGACAATTTATCAATGCACCATCAACTTCCATATTCTGAGTGTAGTACAGTCATTCAGTAACAGCAAGTACCTGCCTGTTAACTCTTCTGTTAGTAAAACCAATTTGAAAGCTGTTGTTTCTATTTAATTGCTGTAGGCACAGCCTTGTAGCTTTTTACCAGCTGGAGTTTTCACCCTAAATGATGCTTAGCAAAAACGAAGTTGGTGATATGTATGACTTATGGTGGAGATGTAAGTAACATGGACAGTAACTGCCATCAGCATAAAGTTCATCCCAGAGAGGATGAGATGTGAAGTCAAACCATTTCCATAAATGGGCTTGCTACCACCATATTCTTACAATGTCTCTCACCCAATGTGACAGTGCATTAACCTTTTGGCGCCGGAATTGTTTTTTTAATTTTAGCACACCCTGTATATAAAATGTGAATAATACAGGAACCAAACGCGTTAGGATTATGAAACAAACTGCATTTTGAAGAGAAAAAAACGTACAGTATACACCATGTTTAAAATATTCGGTACATATATTTGTTAAATAAATATATAAAATGCAACTTTGGAGGTTAGTGGTGCAGTACGTCAACTATAGTTGATGTTAGGCGTCTAAAGGTTAAGTAATGTCTTATTCATCTTCCACAGTTATGGTGCAACCACACACCATTACATTAGCCATAAATTTTTCTCTCTCTGATGGCTCCATCAGCAGCATGAAATGAAGTAATGCAGGATGGTGTTATAAAATGTGCACAACTTGCATAAGAAGGGTTCAGAGGCACTGTAAACAATTACAACAAAGAGGGCTAGCTGACATGGCTCTGTGGGATTTGCTCACAACCCCTAATTGTAAAACGTTCTAGGACAGCGCTGCAGTGCTGTCAGCTTACTCTGGGTCCTTGACTGCATTCTGCCAGGATGTTACAGAAACCTAATTTATGTGCCTTCTTCACCAAGCAAAGAAAGTATACACCTACTTTTAGTCTGACGAATGAGACATGATTATACAAGGACCCACCCTTTAGGCAGTTGAGAGGGTAGGGCAACTCCCTCTTCTGTCTATACCTGGTGTTCCTAAGGAATGAAGGGAAACATTATGGAAACTGAAACCACAGCATAAGCAGAGGGTGGCTCAGTATAACAACCACACACATAAATGGTGGGAGAACACATGGAAGGGAAGACATGTAGAAGTACATTTCCATGACTCCTTTTGCCACTTGCAGTTGCAAAACTCTCATTCCTGACAAGAATACATGGTACCATTATTTGTGCTAGTCACTGACTGAGAATTAATGATACAGCATCCAAACACTGTCTCAAAATAGCATGTATGATAGTGAGCTGTTACACAGTGAGACTGTACCATTTAAAAATGTTGAACCTGGCAAATAATACACTCATATACATATAGCTGCAAATAGCACATCCTAGCAAACTCCATGTTTGCTCAGTGGTATACTGATGCTGATACCATGTTAAGTTGAATGTTGGATCATGTTTTCAATGTGACAAACAGGATTTCTTACCATTACAATGCCTGTATGGTAGTTTTTCACTGCCATGCTGATATTCACAAAATGATTAACTTGCAACTTCAGTCTTGCACAGTATCTCATAATTAGTGGTATGGAATCCCATGTTGTCTCTAATTATGAGATATTCACAAAAAATATCCTGTTTGATTCTGGATTTGACATTCATGTGGCCATATACAAATCTGTGTCTAGCAAGTATGTGGGAGCATCAAAAAGTTCCCAGAATTCAGCCTTCAGGGTTTTGTAGTTGAAGTGCAGTGCCTTCCAGTCTATTCACCCTCAAAGTACATCCCTTCTGCACACATACACTTGCTCCAATGGTTTTGCCATGCTTGGAAGCATTTGTGGAAATTCTCCTGTGGTACAGCGTGTAGCCGGCTGTCACACTACGTTTGATGTCTTCAACTGTTGCAAAATGCTGATGTTGAAGCCCAATGTTTAATCTAGGGAACAACCAAAAGTCACAGGGTGCAAGGTCTGGCAAATATGGTGGCTGAAGCGTTAGTGTGATTTGTTTTTCCACCAAGAATTGCTGCACTGCCATACTTGAGTGTTGTGGGGGGTTGTCATGGTGCAGGATCCATCAGTTACAGGATTTTTCTATGTTGCTTTCTTCTCACTTTGTCCCATAAATGTGACACCAGCCTCAACATAGTAAGTAGTATACAGAGTTGTCCCTCCAACACAAATTCACAACGGATGATGCCTTCTCTCTAAAAAATGCAATCAGCATTACTTTCCAAGTTTGACTTTGCAGGCCAAAACTTCTTTGGCTGTGGGGAAAATGCGGTGTGCCATTCAGATGACTCTCGTTTGGTTTCAGGGTCATAAGCAAACACCAAACTTCTATCTCCTGTAACAACCTTGCCTGGGAGCTGGTGTCCTGCACTGACTTCTCATACAATTCACTTGTAAGTGTCTTCAAGCAATACCTTTGATCATCTGTCAGCAACTGTGGAACAAATTTTACATACACCCACCCCATCTATAGTTGTCAGAATTGCCTGCGCTGATCAATGCATGATATCAACTTCATTTGAAACCTCACTGATTGTTATCCACCACTTGGCATTCACCAGCTTCTTCCTCTTTACAACTGTTTCAGCATTCAAAGAAGTGGAACATCTCCCACTGTGAAGCTCATCTCTGAGCATTCCTTGCACACTTCTGAAGCCTATGTACAAGCAATACACAACTGTCTTTTAAGATAATTATCTGCACAAGCAGTTTGTGAGGCCTGCAGCATTTCTGCATGACTCTTCCCTATCTTGCACATGAACCTGCTCGAACAGACATATTGTGCTGGACAGCTTAGACACACCTTGAATCAAACAACTCTCACACACAACATGCCCAAACATGCAGTCACTTCCCACCCATGCACACTAAGGCAACAGGCAACACATCCTGCAGCAGCAGGATGTGACACTGCACCCCATTTAAATATGCATCCATAACCGTAGGAACTTTTTGATACAACCATGTATTCACTATGACAATTTTTTGCACCAATATAAACTCTCAATGTACATGACTTTCAGTTTAACCTGAATAAATTAATACGCAAGAATACCACTCATGTTGAAAATTTTCCTTAAAAAGTTGGCAGACGAAAGTATCTGAATTATCAAATAAATTGTAAGCTTCATTTGAGGTCACTCGGGTGTTTAACCTTAACGGACAAACAGGACAAACTTCCCATTAAAGGTACATCCTTTACATCGAAAACAAAAAACATTCTCCCACAAGGAGCATTTACGTTCAGAAGTGCTCTGGCTGTTAGTGAATCGTAGCATTTAAGAGGTTGTACACTAAACATTTAGATAATTATGTTAAATTGGATTTCTATAACTGTACTTTCAAACTGTATTTCCATATATAAAAATCACTTCAGATAACCATTCAAAATAGGATACAATACAGTGACAACTGGTAACTCTACACCTTTGAAAACTTCACTAACCTCCCTGTGGCAAAAGAACTGGTTACCAGAGTCACTTTGGACATGGTGGTGATCAGATAACTCTTAAACAGTACTGAGGATTACATCTTGGAATACAATTCACCAAAAATCCCGAACTGACTACAAATACCATTATCAAACATTTATTAACAGCAACACTTGGCAGCAGCTACCACATATGCTATGGCTATGAGGAGTTCATAATAAATATACGTTTATTTCATGGTAGTTCAGTGAATATGTGTCCTACATGAAGAACAGTATGATTAAAGTGAAAAGGAAGCCTTAGTGTCACAAGAAACTGCACATACGCACCTATGGCATCAATTTCATCCATAAAGATGATACATGGTTGGTGATCACGGGCATAATTGAACATCTCACGGATCAAACGAGCACTCTCTCCAATGTATTTGTCCACAATTGCACTTGACACCACCTGAATGCAAACAAAACACAGTAACTTCATAATCACTTGTTGCAACTGTGAATACTAACAGGAACTAAGTTAGGAAATCTTGCAATGTAACAATTCTGCTGCCTCTGCCTCCTTGTTTAACTAACTCAAGAACCATAATACTTTTGACAACAGTATATCGAGCACACAGCGTGTGTTTAATTATTTTTCATGTACAAGTTTTGTTCTAACAAATTTTACTCTGATACATTCTTAGCAGTTTTGTTCACCATACATACAGACCTACTTGCAGGTCTCCATGCAAAGTGTCTGTAATTGCTATCCACTATCAACTACAAGTGAAATGTGATAATGGATTTTAGTAAAATTACCAAATATAAAATTTCAAGAATCTTTTAAATGGTTCTGGACTTGTTACATGTAGTAGAAATACATGGCAAATTTTTGCAAATTTCTACTGCAAATACAATGAAGGGGTAAATTATAAAAGAGGTTTACAATATCATGTTTTACAGTGATCAGAAGAAACAAAATATCACATACATACGAATATGATTAATTTGGGTATTGCCAAAATGATTTTACAAAATCAAGACTCAAACCAACAACTACATGTGTATCAGTCATGCAGCTAACTTGTTCATATATTAAATAAAAAATACCTTGAGAAAGTTGGCATCAAGTTGACTGGCAACAGCTCGAGCAAGAAGAGTCTTGCCTGTGCCAGGAGGGCCATAGAGTAGGCAGCCTTTGGGTGGTGTGATTCCAACCCTCTGGAATAGTTCTGGATTAATCAATGGCAGCTCAATCACCTGCAACACAAAACATGATTCCTTTTTAAATAAATTCTGTGATTTACAAAGTGCCCCAGAACACTTACTAATGCTTAGTACTTGGCAAATCAAAAGATTAAAATTTCCATGAAAAATATGTTATGTGTTGTATGAGAGCAACAATGATGCGACATTTCATATCTGTAGGCTTATCATTTGTAACAGAGATATAAAGGGCATGAAATTTCTACAAGCCTGGGAGATGGCTAGAGTCTGTCTGCATATGTATCCCTGTGTCAGCCAATTAGACATTTCTTCCCTCACATTAATTAAACTGATAGCATCAATCAGCTTCAAGAAGAAGCAGCAAAGCAAGTCTTGTTTCATAATCGTCATCAGCATCATCTATCTATCAAGGAGATTGGCCAGTTATTGATCCACTGTGATCTCACACATCCAGAAGTCTCTTCAATGGTCTCCCCTGGTTCCTTCTGTGTTTTGGTCTGTAGTATTTCACTTTCCTTGGTAACCTGTTGTGAAGCATTCTGTTTACATGTTGTATCCCATATCTTCTGTAGTCCTGTACTTTCTCCAAAACTGGGTTTATATTCAGTTCCTTTGCAATCTCTGTATTTGATTTATAGTCTATCAAAGTGTACTCTGCTGCTTTTCTCATATATTTCATCTCTCCTGCTGTTAATCCAACCAATAGGAAGCTCTTACGCTCCAGTTAAGGAAATCTCCCTGCCTCACCCTGAACTGCATGAAGAGTGAAGCTGCCCATTCCAGGTTCGACCCTGGGAGCAGGCTTCCCTGAGATGTAAGGGTATTATTTAAAACTCATGTAAATTTTTTTTAAAGGTTCGCATTGGCAAGTCAAGTCCGTTCTGCTCACTCTGCAAATTCTTGCCTTGGGCCCTCCACTTAGCAATCCTTGTTGCAGGTAGGTGGCGCGAGGAGGATGGGTGCTGGAATTGTGCGGCAGAATGGATATTGGCTGGCCAGCACAGTAACTTACATTTGTGACGTGGCACATTTTAGCCAATAAGCTTCGACCCTGATGTCAGGCAATAACCCCAACTTTGAATTTTGGTAACGTGTGATTACAAAAAGACAAGAAAATGTTATCCATGCGAATCTTACAGGAGTATTAAGAGAAGTGGATAGGATGTAAGTGTGTGTGCTCTGGTGGAACATCAAGAGACTTGACTACAATAAAAGAGGCTGTTTTCTGTAACTTCAATTTGACATATCTACCCTGTTGTCTCCATCCCTCCCTGACATACCATGACGTAGCGGGATCATTAGAAGGCCAGGTACAAGAACTAGTTTTAGAAAAACTATTATCATAAGGCTGTTTTTGCTGTAATTAACAATATTCATCAGGTCATCCTTTGGACACACTCAAAGCTCATGCTAATTAGATTCCTGAGAATCCTTCCAAATGGAAAAATCTGTTAACAGTTATGGTGCCATAATTCAAGAACTTAATTCAGATGCAGAATGGAAACAAGTCCTCACTGTTCAATCCTGCTGACCTTATCTCCCAAAATGCCACAACACGTATAACCCAGAACCCTAGCATCATGCTCCTATTGATGGAGGAGCCTGTAATGATTAACCCAACAACCATCATCCTGGCCAACAACGGCAATCAACAACCATATAAATGAACTCCTGGAAGTTAATAGAACTCATTTAGTCACAAATGAAAACTGTGAGGATTAGATCCAATGCTTCACCAAACTATCCTGCCTCATTAGGGCTACCGCGCATAAGCGGTTTTTTGCTGCAGCGGTGAAACAGCCATGGCAGCCAATTATTTCTTGGCTGTTTGCAAGGACAGTGAAAGAAATGATATGTTCTTACATTTTCCTCACGATCTGGTGCAGTCAGTATGTGCGCTACACAAGCATGAGGCATTTGCTCTGCCACAACATGTTTTAGGAACATACTCTAGCAGAAATTTGGATGTTGCCAGACGTATATATAATTACAGATTAACTCGGGCAAGAAGAATAGTGGAATGTGCATTTGGCATAGCGTGTAACAGTTAAAACTTGGTGCCTACTACACAACTTCGTTCGTCAAAGAGACGGCTTTCAGTTTCAGGATACTTTATACGAATGTCCCCTCAAGAGTATTAAAGCTGTTGGCAACAGAAGGAAAGTTACAGGAGCAGATATGGGGAGAAGGGCTCAGGGGATGGGTATGTCTCTCCATTGGAGAGCCTGGCAGGGGGCTACTCTAAAAGGAACTTATGTCTAGAAGGCTCTGGAGATGGGCACATCTGTCCATAGGGGCCCTGTTGGGTTGCATGGGGGGAGTGTGTTCACCAGGAACTCTGAGAAATAGTTGAAGGAGGGCTCTGGAAATGGAGCATCTCGCTCTATGGGCAGTCTGTGAGGGGAACCTGGAGGATATGCTAAGTAAGGCCCTAGAAATGGACATCTGTTTCCACAAGGGCCCCACTGTTGGGGGAACATGGAGGGACGCTTTCCTAGGGCCTTTGACAGAAGGGATAAATTTCTTTATTTAGGGGAATTTTTATTGGGATTTGAGATATATGTAAAAAAAAAAAAAGGCATTGTAAGTGGGCAGCTCTCTCCATAGGGCCATGCTGGGGAATCTGGAGGGGTTTGTTTATTGGGATTTTTGAGAGAAAAAGATAATGCATATCTGGGTTCCTCTTCCGTGGACCCAGAGGACATTGAAAGTTAAGTCTGGGGGCCATCTGGAACTTTAGCAAGGAACAGGGCTCCACTGAATTAATAACAGATTATGGGGCACAAAGGGCCCGTTACATAAAGCCTATGTGCATCGGGACCATTAGGGCTTGAACCCAAATGCTAATCAATAAATCAACAGCACAGTGCTGGCCTTTTCTCCACCTCAGTTATTAAACTCTCATTGTCAAAAATCTTTAAGTATAGATCCATGATGTGTGCACTTGATTGGATTGGCAGACAAAGACTGGTGGCTGTGCGGTTGTTTTGCCGCTTGTGCGTGCAGGTAGGTTTGTTCCTTCATGTTACATTGCCACCGCCAGCCACTGTGTAAAACCGCTGCAGCGAAACAACTTCCATTTAGAACAAAAGGTTTCATCGCAGTGGTAAAAAAACCGCCGTGGTTCTAACCGCTTGTGCACGCTAGCCCTTAGGGTGACCATATACTGTCAGAGTTTCCAGTTGTATTTCCACTTATGGAAGGAGGCAGGTGAAACATCAGCACTCACAGTTAAGGAAATATATGCTGCACTCATATCATATGTGAAACTTGTAGAGCACACTTTATATTAAAGGGAGATTTGACAACAACAGTCACGGAAGTCTCTCATCAAAAGTCAACTGAAGAACACCATTCTTGGACAAACTGTGAATCTTTAAGAGTAGGTGGACATCTACAAGGTTTTACAACAGTTTTTGCATTGGCGGTTTATGGGACGCTTCAATTCAATCTATGAAATATCATCTCAGAAAAACATTTGGTGATAAAACTGTTACTTCTGATGAGCTCTTGACACTTCCATCACAAACTGAAGCCTGTCGGAATTCACAGCCATTAACTGCGCACTCCAGTAAACCTCATGACCTCAATTAACTGTCAACAGGACATTTCCTTATTGGAGAAACTGATGCAAATTCCTAATACTAATCTGACTGACCTGAATATCAACAGCTTAACTACATGACTGCAGATAAACCACTGGTCACAGGACTATCCCCAAGATAGCGCTTGTGTCTAAAACTCAGACCAGGAGAAATCATGCTTCAATGGCAGGATAAACTCCTCCTCTCCAGTGGCAACTGGCCATCATTCAACAGATGTTCCCTGGGCCTGATGGATGCGTATGACTAGCAAAGAACACCTCAAGGTACATTCATGTGCCTTGTCATGAAGCTATGTCCACCTTCACTGCATTAAGTCATCAGAGTCGTAAACAATTCCATTTTTGGGCAGGCAATATGTTACAGCCTAACATACCCTCCTATATCTGTTATATCTATTACAATATACATGAAGTGGGTTATCATATGTGAGTGAAGGAGAGACTGACATGGCAACTTATACAGGATTTTCTGCATAATGGAATATACTCTATGTGCACTGATTGCTCATTACCATACCAGTAGGATGGTCAAAGATCCTAACGAACCAAACAGAAGTAAAGTTTTTCAAAACTTATTCTTTTTTTGTGGCACTATAGCCTAACACAGGTCATGGCCTCCTCATTCTTGAGGTTTCTAGATCACACATAACGATGTACCACAGCCAGAAGGACTCCCCTGTCACAAGTGATCAGCTCATTGCAGAGACCTCTACCTGACAACACACAACACTCCCAAGAGAAAAACATCCCTGTCCCAAGCGGGATTCAAAAAGCCACAAACCCAACAAGCGAGCAGATACAGACCCATGTCGTAGACTGTGCAGCCACTGGGATTGGACTTTCAAATCATGCGGTCCACTATACCAGACATCTATGGTGGTTATGAATGGCATAACTGGATAAGAGTGACGTGCAACACAGGTCAAAATTACAACAAAACCCTGACTTTACGTCTTTGTGTGACCACCCAAGTGGTGTAAAATTTGGGAAACAATGTTTTTAAGAGCATATGACCAGAACCGTACTAAAAAGTGTGTAAAATCGCAGAAAAGTGGGAAAGTACAATTGGGGTTTTACTGTATTTGTATGTATCTGTACTAATTCCAACCAAAATGCTGAATGAAACTAATAGTCTATGCTAATTCTTGTATATCACCAATATCAAACTCATATTTCAAAGAATAACTTGCACATGGTCACCTCTCGGAGCTCCCGGATCTGCTCACTGAGTCCTCCAATAGCTGCATAGGACACATCCCCAGGATCCTCATGTGACATGTTGTATACCAACGGGTCTACTTCTCGAGGAAGATATCTCATTATGGTGAGAGTTGTCATATCCAAGGCAACCCTTGTCCCAGACTTCAGCTTGGCTTTGTCCAACTGTCGTCGACATCCCACCACATAGCGAGGTCCATTTGTGGCTTTCACAATGACTATAAAAGGAATAATGTTACATGAACTACACAATCCACAGCAACAGTAGTAAATGTAAGAAATCAAAATGAACAGCAGAAGCACACCCAACCTTTGTTCTGAAGACATCCTTTTCAATCTGGTCTTAAGTGTTCACTTGTTGATGCTGAAATAACCAGTTCAAAAAAAAGAAGCAAACACTTAGGACATGACAACACAAGAGATAACAGAATATAATAAAATTATGAACATAGACATCAAGATGATACCACCAGCAGAACAATACTGCAACTGCTGGGTCAAAGAAATGCAATTGCATCGTCACAAGTAACCAGCACACATTAAGTGTTCCTCCAACTTCTATGAAAGTGACCATCAACAAGACCATTACACCAACTGTGTATGTACATGATGGACCATTTCTACCTTGACTGACAATCTGTGGCCTGATGCTCTGCCAGAGGTGCATCATATGCCACGTGTCTGGGAAGAGTAACAGTCAATGAAGGTAGCAATGAGAAGTATTGCAGTGATAACCTTCAGATAGTCCAATAAAAACTCACAACTGCTACAGCAGATGCTGAAAATGTTGTCCTCCTAACCATATGCACTAACTATAATTGTGGAACACACTTAACTCACTGGAGTTCTTCACTGCAAACTGTTGAAATCTCTTGGTACATATGGTTTATTATTTTTTTCTGAGTGTGGCTACTTGTTTATACAATTTGTCTTACAAACTTCCCCACAGATAAAAGTCACATGGTGTTAAATCAGGAGAATGTGGAGGCCAAAGCCCATTGAAAACCTCTCACAGTGCTTCACAATTTATGTGTCATATGAGCGTAAAGTATGCTGTCAGCAATAAGACATTTCCGTCATAAACCACTGGTTTGTCTGCTAGTGGTAATGCATTTCTCAGTCAGTCTTTCAGCGCTGTTAACAACATAAGCCTATTCAATAGCATGTCTGTTTAGTGCATTTCTATTCCAAATATACAACTTCTGCCAAATGCCACACTAAATTTTGGTGCCAGTTTCCATGAGAACCAGTTCTAAGCAAACCAAGTGATCTGTGGCTTCTATTTCTGGGGAAGTTTAACACTTCCCGTCTGCACGGCGTACTAATACTCTGCGGCCTCTCACACCAGCTGTCCAGATGGAGTACTACTACTTCCCAATTATCATAAGCTTGCTAAAAAAAAAGTATTTCAGGTATAGGCTTCAGGTTTGTACCATTAGACTCCCCCATGTGTGCAGTTCCAGTGACTCTGTTCACCTTCCTGCCAGCCGTCTAAGTGCATATGCTGGATTCTTGCAACGAGTTGTTGTGCAAGGAGCTGTTTTAATGTTTGACTCTATTCATGTCTTTGTTTTATCGCAGCTGACCCTGACCATCAGACGCAGTGAATCATTATGCCCCCTTATGCGTACTGGACCGTGCATCATCTTGATACTTGAATAAAGGTAGACCAACTTGATGTCACTTATTTTATTATGTCAATTTACTGCTCAACATGTTTTGGATGTTAGTACACCCATCTTCAGGAGCTTGCGACTACTTGGTGTGTTATTGCATGGGCTGTATTGTGCTGTAATGATAGAGGTTTATGCGTTAATTTATTTATCTAGTGGTAAGTGTTATACCTATATTATGTGTCGTGTGTGGCTCTGAGTGAGTGTGTTCCAGCAAGCGTGTGGTGTCCTGTGGCTCTTGAATTTTCTAGTGTGTGGTATGGTTTGATGGTGTTATATGCATATGTACTGATGTCTATATGTATGACCTTGTACATACCTGGCTTGAGGCGTGTTGGTGTTATGTAGCAGCTTGGTTGTTGGTGATGTGGTATTCGAATGCAGGTTGAACCACTACTGACCTGATCGTTGTGGACCGTGAGGGTTTAGGGGTTTATGACCGCTTGGAACAAAGGGTTTGTATCGCCTGGGCTCTGCTCGGGAATGAGTTTTCTGTTGTGGGGGAGGGATTGGATATGGTATTGTTCATATGGCAAGAGTAAGCTTTGGTTATTTATGTGTTTGAGTAGTCATAGTACCATTCATTGGACCGTATTCATGTCAGTTTTGAAGAATGTGTAGGGCGTATGCTGATTGGGGGTTGTTGCTTCTGATGTAATGTATATGCTCTTTGTAATGTATGCTCAGGCTGCGACTAGTCTGGCCTACATACGCCAAATTACATGTGTTACATGTCAGTTGGTAGATTCCGCATCTATTGTGGGGTGGTGTGTGGTCTCTCGGTGGTTTTATCTGGTTAGCTATGGTGTTGCGGCATTTCTATGTTATCCTTATGTTTGTGTTTCTGAACAAGTTCGTGATCTTGCATATTTGTGGGGAAATGTATGTGAAAATCACCCATTTCTTCTTTTTTCCGTCTGGTGGTGAAATGTGTTTTGTTTTATGTTCTATTTGATGCCTTAGTTTGTGTATCATTGCAGGTGGGAAGCCGTTTTGTTGGGCGATATGAAGGATAGTTTCCCACTCTCTTTTTTTGTTGTGTTGCTTTGAGCGGTAGGCTGAGCAACCTAGTTATGTGATGTCTATATGCCGCCAATTTGTGCTCATCGGAGACCACACATCACCCCACAATAAATGGGGAATCTACCAACTGACATGTAACACGTGTAATTTGGTGTATGTAGGCCAGACTAACCGCAGCCTGAGCATACGTTACAAAGAGCATATATGTTACATCAGAAGCAACAACCCCCAATCAGCATACGCCCTACACATTCTTCAAAACTGACACAAATACGGTCCAATGAATGATACTGTGACTCTACTCAAACACGTAAATACCATATCCAATCCCTCCACCACAACAGAAAACTCATTCCCGAGCAGAGCCCAGGCGATACAAACCCTTTGTTCCAAGCGGTCATAAACCCCTAAACCCTCACGGTCC